>WLWD01003939.1_pt1 | contig 66504 bp, 30 predicted proteins | sample 6712731 | NCBI WGS metagenome assembly WLWD01 (sample SAMN12718690, study PRJNA576275) | sponge metagenome | isolation source: marine sponge | host: Mycale hentscheli | place: New Zealand: South Island, Marlborough, Capsize Point | collected 2014-11-01
AGTGCAAAAAAGCTCGTATCAAATTTTAACTTGCTTCAATAAAGCTGCAGACTGAAGTTCCGACGGGCACAGAGCTATAACAAGGTCCGCACTTCGTAGATCTTCTGTTAGCTACTGATGGACCTCCAGTAGTAAAAAATCTAAGCCGGAGAAGGCCCTAACAGCGAGAAAACGTCGATACTGTGCAGTGGCGAGACAACTTCGAATATGACGGCTTCAATTTTTTTAACCCGAAAAGCTCCGCCTCTGGAGCCTGTAAATAAAAAATCGGAACGTTTTATTGGATAAACGATTTTTTTATATTTCTTTGAGCGAGACATACGGTGAACGAGAAAGATTAAAACAGTAACGCGGTCGAACGGAACGGCCGTTTTTCAACAAACGGCGTACCGTTTTCCCCCTGTTTTTTTATTTTGCGACGGCCGTTCTACGGAACGGAATTCGAAACTTTTTTTTGACTCCTACTGTATGACAAAGGGACTGCTGTAGCCCTTACATGAATGCACGCTGACGGGTAGCAACACTCATTCTGTTCCTTCATCTACATCAAGGAGTAAAGAAAGTCAACCATCGATTTATGCCATCCAAGGCTTCAGTTATTTAATTTGTATGGGATTTCTATAACTCAGTAATGTAAAAAATCTATGTTATATATAAATATATATATATACACACATATATGTATTGTATGTATGTACATATGTATGTATATATGTATGTATACGTAGCGTGTGTATGTATGTATGTGTGTATGTTATGTACAGCATGTGCCACAAAGTTCCGTATTCCGTTCCATAATATGACCGTAAAAGGTGGTTTTACCATAGTTTTTACTGTTGCGTTGCGTACCGTTTTGACTAAACAGCTGACACCGTTTACTAAAAACAGTAAAAAAAATGGTTAAGTTTTTCCGTTGATTCACTGATATTTCCTAGGTACAGTAGGAGACCAAAAAAGTTCCGAATTCCGTAGTATGCCGTAAAACGGTAGTTTTTTACCGTAGTTTTTATTGTTGCGTTCCGTACCGTTTTGATTGAACGGCTGACACCGTTTACTAAAATGGTAAAAAACAGTTAAGCTTTTCTGCCAATTCACTGATATTTTCTATCTAGAAACTCTTCCATAGCTATATCAGCAAGCTAAGGCCTTGTCGACCATTAAACGCTACAGGGATAGTGCAAAAAAGATCGTACAAAAATTTAACTTGCTTCAATAAAGCTGCAGACCAAAGTTCCGATGGGCACAGAGCTATAACGAGGTCTGCACTTCATAGATCTTCTGTTAGCTACTGATGGACTTTCAGTAGTAAAAAATCTATGCCCGAGAAGGCCTTAACATCGAGAAAACATCGATACTGTATGGTTGTCGAACTAACAATTCTCCACGAGACAATTTCGAATAGGATGGCTTCAACTTTTTTAACCCGAAAAGCTCCACCTCAGTTAAACGATTTTTTTATATTTCTTTGAGCAAGACATACAGTGAATGAGAACCATTAAAACGGTAACGCAGTTGAATGGAACGGCCGTTTTGTTTTCCCCCCGTTTTGTTTATCGTGCAGCGGCCGTTCTAGAACGAAATTCGAAACTTTTTTGTCTTCTACTGTAGAAACTCTTCCATGTATATCGGCAAGCTAAGGTCTTGTATCACTCGTTAAATGCTACAGGCATAGCGCAAAAAAAGCTTATACAAAAATTTAACTTACTTCAATTAAGCTGCCGACCAAAGTTCCGATGGGCATATAGCTATAACCAGGTCCGCACTTCGTAGGTCTTCTGTTAGCTACTGATATACCTCTAGTAGTAAAAAACAACAAACAACAACTAAGCCCGAGAAGGCCCTAATATCAAGAAAACATCGATACTGTGCGGTAGTCTAAATAGCAATTCTCTGCAAAGCAATTTTGAATTGAATGGCTTCATTTATTTTACCCCTAAAGTTTCGCCTCATGAGCTTGTAAACAAAAAAATAGGAACTTTCTATTGGATAAACAATTTTTTATTTTTCTTAGAGTGAGACATGTGGTGAATGGGAAAGATTAAAACGGTAATGCCGGTCGAACGGGACGGCCGTTTTTTAGTCGTGCTGACAGCCCTTCTATAGAACAGGATATGAAACTGTTTGGCGCCTACTGTATGTAATATGTATGTATGTATGTGTGTATGCATTTATATATGTGTTTATGTATGTATGTGTGTTTATGTATGTATGTACATATAATGTATTTTCTAGAAATGATGTAAAATGAAGTGTATGTAAAATAGTATTATCATTATTGAGTTATTAAAATGTTATACCTTCATAACTTAAAAGGGAATTATTTTTATGTTAGTTGATACAGATAAATGTGACTGCAATAAAAGTAAGTTTATGGCTTGTTACTTTACTGATTTAAATGTCTAAAATTAATGTAAACATCGTACCACAATACTGCATAAAATATGTACGAATAATTGGCGAGCGAGACACTTACAGGGGTAACACAATTGAAAATCGGGGATGTTTGTATATATGTTTGGACGTATGTATGTCATTGTACTTTGACCCTCCATATTTTTGTGTTCGCTCGGCGTTCGACCCCGTCCCAAACTTCACTAAACAGAATCCTCTGGTTTAGCGACCATTACCCGTATCACTTTAGAAATTGAATTGTTTACCGCTTTGAATTGTTTTGCGTGTGCAGTTTAAACTAAAAAACTTATGGGAGCTCCATTTCTATTCGAGTTAGTGGCGGTGGTAAGTTAATACGCTATTTGTCACAGTTATAAGCCCTACTCAACAGCATTTACTTGAAAATTCATTGTCCACTAGACGAACCACGAAGGTAAGTCTTGCGTAGGTATGTTCAGTGTATGAAAGTATTGTGCATTACAACTACTATTAAGAATATCACAAAGAAAAATTTTAAATAACGTGACTTGATTTTGTTGCTTCTTTTTCAATTCAAACAGTTGCGGGGAGCGGTTACTATGACATTGAATCCACTATACCTCATATACTTAATTTAAAAACTCGACTTTATTTTAGTAGCTTGAGTGTTAGTTGTTAAAATCAATCATTTAACAATAGTGTAGTTTACGGCTCACTCGCCATGTGCTCAAGCACACCACTAGTAGCACAGGTAACTGTTGGTTTTAGTAACACGATTGAAATAGCATGAGGTGAAACCGAGTGCTATTTCGTTTACTTTACGAGTGCTATTGATCCCTAATAACACAGGTTACCTGTGCTATCACTCGCTAATAGTGGGCCAGCTTTAAAAACAATATTTGCACCTGCTGATCGTTCACTCACTATCTCCTTATTCAGGATTTTCCCATACATTTACTAGGAATTACTACTTACATCATTCCTGATAATCTCAATCACCAGTAACTCTTGAACAAGCTCTCAGCTACGATAAAAAAAAAACCAGTGTTATTATTTGTAATTTTAGCCAACAAATATGGAATTACTACTTACAACCGTAGAATGTTTGCTTTTTCAAAAAATAACTGTCAAACTACTGTAACCGTTTTACCATACTACACCAGCCATTCGTTGCGAAACCGGAATGTTATTTTGGCGTCTACGGTAATTTTGCTCAGGTTTACGGTTCTCTGCTAGAATGTGCATATTTATGTTGGATTGGAAACAGCTTTACGTATAGCGACTTTTATTTATTTATTATCATAGCGACTTTTCAGGGGCATTCTGTTATGGTAATTTTATTTTGACCGCCACGTGTATATTATATGAACTATTACACTGTTAAAAATGGGGTGTTTGGATCACTTAGTTTTGGTGTTAAATAGGAGGCGCTGCCTGGACACCCCAGTTTATAGCTTAATATTGTATCCACAGTTAGTCTCAACTAAAAGATATTTGAAAGGAAGAAACTAATGGATATAAGCTATTATTTATAAGCTCACTCAGTAAAGTATGCATTGGTGTAGAAGTTATAAATGCTCGAAAGTGGGGTGTCCAGACAGCGCCCCCTATCTATATCTTGCTGTTAATTGTATGTTACTAGATGCTTCTAAACTCACCAGTGGTAACGTGGTTGCCATGGTCATTGGACTTTTGTTATGGGCAGCGTCCTTTTGTCTACTAATCATTGGTGCAGTTTTACTAACTAAAAAGTTTATAAAGAGAAGTAAGTGAGACAGGGATTACATACATATTATATATTATTAATGTTTATATTTGTACAGGAATTTTAAGTATTGTACATGTATTTTGGATATTGAGTTTGATCACAATGATCATTGATACAGTGTTATGGATTACTACAGCAGCAGTTGTGGCTCCTCAGCAAGGTGATTTTTCAATATTAACTACAAAATAGTAGGAAAAGTGATAATATATCAGAATATCTTATATATTTAATACAAACTCTCTTACCTAGTTCTTTATTTGACATTAACAATACATTTTAGTATAGTGGGTACATCATTGCAGAATGTTTACAAGAAACTATTTAAGGGTGACATTACGTAGCAACACCTGGGTGGCGCCATGAGTAGCTTACTCCAGCTGAATTGTCCTGTGTTATATACTATTAATTCGTGCTTTGTTTAGCAACAAATTAGTGCCTGTAAAATCCAGCTGTGCCTCACTCAGATAGCTAATATTGTGATTCCAGTTCAAAGTTATGATGTGCAAGTAGTGAGAAAACTTTCTGTCGGTATGAAACTCTGAACACTGGCACCTAACCTTGTACCAGAAAGGATTGACTGCCTCTGAGGAGCACTCTCTGCACGCTCAAGAGCAAAAGATTTTCTATGTGAATAAGGTATCCTTGATTGAGTCCAAGATCTCTAGCTGTGAATTAGGGCATGCATTAATGGCATCAAACTCTAATGCACTGTACACATGCACACCAGATGGGTGATCATACAGTTATTTGTTGTCATGGTAGCCAAAGTTTTAGTGGTTGTTTAGAAGGGATTGAACTTTTGAGGGCCCTAGTGTTGACTATCTGGTTGTCATAACACCAGAGTGTGCCTGTGTCATGATCAGTTTCTAAGTAACAAGTTTAGTTAGTTTGACATCAGTGGTTAGCAAGGACCTAGATGGTAATCAGTTTCATCAAAACCAAGTATTTTTAGTCTGTTATGAGAATCAGTTGTGGTGAGAGCCTAGTCTATTTTCAGGTTCAATGCAGTTTCCCCGCTAAACTGGTTTCAATGATATGTTACGGAGCCTGTATGTGGGTATTGGGTAATAATATCGCACTGCTAATTGAGCTGGAAACAATTAGTGGCCCATATTACCTCAAGGCCAGCTACGCCCATTCTTTTACTGTCAGTAAATAGCATAATTGGTACTGGCAATCAGAATGACTACGTGATCATACCATTTAGTAGATAGTTGTAAAGCAAAATTATGTGGAGAAGTACCCAGGGTGTGGTTTCAGTATTGTTGTATAGATATGTGTATACAAAATAATAGAACATGGTGAAGATGTAGATAAGACTAATGATAACGTAGGAAGTCATTACACAGTGGTATTTTTGTGGAAGTTTAGAGTAGGGATTAATTGAAGTTCAATTTAGGGGGTAGTAGTAGGTGAGGTTGGACATCATTTTTAAATTGGTTAATTTTGTTATGAGTGGGCAGAGTAATGTTGCGTGACCTTCATGGTTCCAGTAGGTAATGTTAATGATTTGGGGGAGAGGGGGGTGAAGGATGAGATTTGGGATGAGGTGCAGTTGCTAGTGGTTGTTTGATAACCCGGCTGTTGTGAATTTATGTCAGGAAGTGGGAGTGGTAAGAGGTGTGACATACCAAATCACTATAAACAGCATCTGATGCTATATAGTAGAGCTGGCACTGTTAGAAGTGCATCAATCTCTTGTTTATGATAATTACTCTGCTCTTGCTTTCAAAAAACATTAGTGGCATCTTTCCTTTTAAAAAACCCTGGATATAGCTAAATAAGAGTACACTATGGTAGTGGAATTGAAACTAGGAAGGCATTAATAATACAGCAGGAGACAAAAAAAGTTTTGAATTCCGTTCCGTAGTACGGCCGTCAAACGGTAGTTTTTAACCGTAGTTTTATCGTTGCGTTCCGTACCGTTTTGACTAAACGGCCGACACCGTTTACTAAAACGGTAAAAAACGGTGAAGCATTTCCGTCAATTCACAGATATTTTCTAGCTAGAAACTCTTCTATAGCTATATCAGCAAGCTAAGGCCTTATATCGACCATTAAACGCTAGGGGATAGTGAAAAAAAGCACGTACAAAATTTTAACTTGCTTGAATAAAGTTGCAGACCGAAATTCCGATGGGCACAGAGCTATAACGAGGTCCGCACTTCGTAGATCTTCTGTTAGCTACTGATGGACCTCCAGTAGTAAAAAATCTAAGCCCGAGAAGGCCCTAACTTCGAGAATACGTCGATACTGTGCGGTGGTCGAACTAACAATTCTCCGCGAGACAACTTCAAATAGGACGGCTTCAAATTTTTTTAACCAGAAAAGCTCCGACTCTGGAGCCTATAAACAAAAAATCGGAACGTTTTATTAGATAAACAATTTTTTATATTTCTTTGAGTGAGACATACGGTGGACGAGAAAGATTAAAACGGTAACACGGTCGAACGGAACGGCCGTTTTTTAACAAACGGCGTACCGTTTTCTCCCCGTTTTCCCCCCGTTTTTTAATTGTGCGACGGCTGTTCTACGGAACGGAATTAGAAACTTTTGTCTTCTACTGTAGCTGATTCTGTAATTTTGTGTATTGGCTGTTAAAACTGAGAAAACTTACTATTATTAATAGCTTTTATATCGATTCACTGATATTTTCTAGCTAGAAACTCTTCCATAGCTATATCAGCAAGCTAAGGCCTTGTATCAATCATTAAACGCTACGGGGATAGTGCAAAAAAGATCGTACAAAATTTTAACTTGCTTCAAAAAAGCTGCAGACTGAGCTTCAATAAAGCCCCTAACATTGAGAAAACATCGATATTGTGTGGTAGTCGATCTAACAATTTCCCGCGAGACAACTTTGAATAGGACGGCTTCAATTTTTTTTACCTGAAAAGCTCCGCCTCGGGAGCCTGTGAACAAAAAATCGGAAAGTTTTATTGGATAAATGATTTTTATAATTGAGTGAGGCATGTGGTGAACGAGAACGATTAAAACAGTAACACCGGTCGAACGAAACAGCCGTTTTTTACCAAACTGCGTACCGTTTGCCCCCCCCCCCCCCCTCCCCGTTTTTTAATTGTGTGACGGCCGTTCTACGGAACGGAATTCGGAACTTCATTTTGTCTCCTACTGTAGATTGTTTGTTCTTTTTGTCTGAGATTATGTTGTGGCTTGAACGTGTGCTGGGAATGCCTTGTCTTAGAAAATGAATTCAGCAAGCAGTTCCCCAAATGACTATACCAATGTCCCCTGACATCATTGTAACTTGAATGTTCATATCTATCATTATTTTACTATACTAGATACATGTGACAGGAGGTGGCAAGGACACAGAGATGGTCTCATCTATTCATCATTGGCATTTGGTCTCGTTAGTCTCATTCTCATCTTGGTGCAGCTAGTTGTTGATATATATCAAAGTAAGTTATGGAATAAATGTTGGTTTTATGATTGGAAGAAAACAAGACTGGTAGTGTTTGATAGCTATTTTTGTGTGCACTTAATTTTTAAAGGACCCATACAGTACATGTGAGCATTGCAAAATAGAAGCACAGCTAAACATAGTAATTTGAACAGAATTGAGTTCAACATATTGGGTTTATAATCATGATCCTACCTGTAACATTCTCCCATTGAATGCTGCATATTGAGTGCACTTGTGCATTGTTCTGGACAACTGTATTAGTAGCACTACTGTTTCACTTTTTTGGAAGAACCAATATACAATTATCAATTTATTCCAAAAATTGTATAATATGGGGAGTATGTTTCACTCTCATGCTTATTGGTGAGCAAGTGAGGTGAGCGAGACACTCTCAGGGGTAACAATTGAAATTGGGGATATTTGTTTGTTGGCGAGCGAGCGGAGCGAGTGAGACAGTATTAGGGGTGGACAATGCAAAATCAGGTATATATGTATGTATGGATGGTATGTATGCCCTTTAAACGCGTGCACGGGTGCCGGTTTTTCCCTAAAAACCCGGCTTTTTAGGCTTACCCCACTTTCTTCTGATAATACAACTTTAAGCAAGTCTGACTTCATATTTGTTAGCTAAAATTACAAAAATAACTCTGACTATGTTTTTTTGGTATAGCTGCGATCTTGTTCACCAGTTACTGGTAATTGAGGTAGTCAAAATGGCTTAAATTGGATACTACAGAAGTTATCACTATTCCTGAAATTGAGGTGAGAGAGTAATTCTGTGCATATTAATGTGTCAACTACTATGTACTTTTTTGCATGAACTAAGCTAAAGTATATTATGTAACAATACATGGGAGCAGAAAGCAGTTTTAAGGTGGCCAATCAAGCGGCCACGTTTGACATGCCTACAATATTGGGTGGGGTTTAAATGGTTTAATAAAAAAATTTGACATATTAGTAAATAAATGATGTAAAGTTGATGAAAGCATGATAAATACTAATCAATCATACCCATTAGCTAATTATACCTTGTAAAGGAATAATTTTTAAGTTTGACAGAACCTTACAGAGCATTCTGTAAAACAAGGGAGGCAGAACCAGGTGACACCAGTGGTAAATAGTTTTATGTATCTTAACTAGGCAGGCTCGCTGTGCTCAAGCACATCACTAGTATATGTGACCCGCTCCGTGAAAATCGACCATTTGCAATAAATTATTGAAACACGTAAAGGCCGAAAAAAGCCGAAAAATTTTTTTTTCTGGATTTAAAAAAAAATTTAACAGGGGTAAGTACAAGGGTTTCTCGACTTCTGTGCAAAATTTCAGCGTTAGTAGATAGCGTTTTCATACACTAAACTTACTTTGTCTTTTGAAGCGGTCCGTGAACGAACTTATAAAAAACGTCATCACAGAGTCACCATAACAACTCCCGCGAAATAGCTCCAGCCTAATAGTGTCGACCAATATGGCAGAGAGAATAGCTAACGCTACAAACCTTCTGGGTGCTGACAGCTTGCACTACAGCATATCCAGTTAGTGAACAAGAAGGCCAAAAGGCTAGAAATCTCTAGAGAACGTGGTTTGAGTAAACAAACGGCCATTTTTTCCCCGGCAAATGTGGGCGTAACCGTGATGCGGAGAAATTTACGGACTTCAGGCGTCTCACTGTAAAGTGATTTTTCTCGTACAAACGAACGGTTAATAGGTGAAAACGCGTGTAGTGTTTTTGTTTGTATCTTTGCGGAGAAGCGTCGGAGAAAAACGCTTAAGGGCTCATCGTACTTCCTGATAAATTTTGGGCTTACTGAAGCTAAAAAATGAATTTTCATTTTTTTTGCAAATGGTCGATTTTCTGGGAGCCGGTCACATATATATATGTGTGTGGACATGCGGATGTCATTTTGTACTTTGACCCTCGCATTTTTGTGTGTGCTTTGTGGTCTACTCCTTCACATACCTCTACTAAACAGAATCTTTTGGTTTGGCGATCCCGTATCAATCAAGGAAATTAATTATTTACCCGTTTCTGAATGCCACAAGACGCACTTACATAGGTCTTAAAAACTTACTGTTATACTCAACACTGTGCAGTAATTCTTTAAAATTTCTTTTTTTTTCAAAGTCGCAAAATGAGGTATTGAAACCCTTTACAGGGCGTAATTAAAAAAAAAAACTCGGCCTTTTTTAGTAGCTGTGAGTGCTTGTTGTGAAAAGATGCTGGTAATTCAGATAGTCAGAATGACATATATTAGAGACTACAGAAAATACCAGTTCTTGGGAAATTGAGGTAAGAAAATTGTTCTATATTTGTTAGCTAAAGCAATGGTCACAACGGCTACATACTTAGCTATACTTTTAGAAATGGACTGATGGATTCTTTTGAAGTGTTTCATTGGTGCACTGGCTCGCTCGCCCTTTGTGTTCCAAGTACATCCCTAGTATTTTTACTTATTCCACCAGTCAGCATACAATATGGGGAGATATTTCACGAGCACACATTAATATTTTCACGAGTCAAAGGTGAGTGAAAATACCAGTGTGGAGTGAAATGTCTTTCCCATATTGTTCGAGGAGTGTAATAAATTGATTGGACATTTTTCCAAAACAGCATTAGACTTCTTAACATTTTCCTCTTCGCAAATGTCCAGCTAAATCCTTTAAATTCTTTGTCTGCCGTAATGTTAAACTCTTCCTGAATCACGTATGTTCTTGTGGAAGCTTCTTGCTAGTGAATATAAACTACCAGGTTCATATTCTTCCTAATATTTAGTTTTTACTGCAATATAAAAAGCCTCGTCATTCAGAGCCAACTCCACAGCACTTCTAAAAATTTAGTTGTCCAGAACTACACATGAGTGCATTGGAGTGTTCAATATATGAAAATATTAAACTCTCGCGTGATGTATGTAGTAATACTCAGGGAAATATCCTATGTACTTGTATACTAATGTATGTAGGGTATAATCATAGTGTATGTGATAGGATATAGAAATTAAAAGACGTTAAGGGTGCTTGCACATAGCAACGCGCGTGCACTTTTTTCCGTGAATTTAACCACAGAAATGTGGCATCCTGTTTCGTGGAATAGTACCTCGTGAATTGATAAAGCGTGGGGAGAGTTCCCGCGATCAGGATATTCTCTAACTATTCCCCCCCCCCCCCCCCCACACACACACACACACACGGCTTGGAAACCACGTGTGGTTTGCTGTAATAATTCTGCTGGTTTACTGTTACTCACTGTGTGGTTGCTGTCTCTGGAGACTGTTGTGTGGTTGCTATTGCTCAACCATGCCCAAGAGAATATCTGCCAAAAAGAAGCTGCAACTGGCTGAAGCCACCAAAAGGAGGAAACTGCTTTATACTTCAAGCACACAACTGTTGTTACGTTTTATCTTAACAAAACATATAACAAAATATAGGGAAAAAATTATTTTATGCTTGCACAACAAAATATACTTTGTTATAATACACCAAAATTGCAGTAGTGGAGTCTCCTGAGCTTGACCTTGTAGCACCAGGGGCGAACGCTGAAGGTGATGCTATGAACACCACCATGTCAGTGAGCACACTCACAGCTACAGAGTTAGTTGAGGAGTCCAGCTTGGTGTCAACTTCAGCAATCCCTGCGATTGAGGACCTGAGCAGTTCAATATGTAAGTCATATGATTAAATGATAAAAAAAGGTGTAATGCTATTCTAGCCCTACCAATTAAAAAAATAATTTATTGACACACAAAATAAGCAAATAAATAAATAACTATTTGATATAACACCATTGTGAGAAATGACAGGGAAAGTACGTGGGAAAATACATCGGAGAGGGCAGGGGTGATATCAAGGACGATGACAAGGACATATATGCTGACCTAGAAGATGAGCATCAGCAGAATTTAGGAGGGGGCAGTGATGAAGCAGGTGATTCACCTGTAAATTGGTGATTCTCGTCCCCCCCTGGTTCTGTTTGATTGCGAGACAACTGGGTTGTGCATCTATGTTGATCACATCACGGACATCGCTGCCACAAAGTGATGAATCCTCCTATCACCCTGAATGATCCTACGTTCTAAGCCTTGTGAGAACTGGCCGAAACATTTCATCTGCTGGTAATAATGTACAGATATTTAACTAGTAAATTACAACTACATTTACAATGATAATTTGAAATCAATTCTATCATTATTAATTAAGATAATACTATCGATAAATTTATAATTTATAAAGTTTCCAAGGTTACTGGCATAACAAATAACATGCTAAGGCGTAAGAATCCTCTCTCAGTGGTACTCCGCTATTCTTAGAGACCTCATCATCCTGGTAAAAATAATTATATAAATTTAAAAAAAATGGAAAAAATAGTTCTGTCTCTGTCTATTAGTGCTAGTAGCTCACAATGGGTTTGCATTTGACTTCCCTATCCTTCTGGCTGAGGTGGAACAGAAAGCAGAACTGCAGCTGACCCTCTTTCATCAGCCAACATGCCAGTGATACCCTTCCTTTGCTGAGGAAGGTACTTTACTACTACTGTAGCTAAAATTAGATAGTTACGTACATGCACTTATATATTAATTTGCTTTATAGCAGGATGGGGAAGTCATTTTACAAGGCTCACCTTTCGGTTTGGAGAAACTCCACAAAAAAGTCACCGGAGATGAAGTTGCAGTCAAGGCCCCTCTAAAATTAAATATAAAGCCTAATAATTATAGTTATTTGTATAAATTGTAGGAGCACACAGGGCCCTACCTGATGTATTGGCTATAGAGAGAGTCTTCAAGCACCAAGACATCAGACCACATTTGGCAGCTCTCTCCATTAGGTTCCCCCATGAGCAGACTAAGCTGTGGATACAGCAGAAGAGGATTTTCATGAGAGCAGCATCACTGATCAAAGCCATTGGAAAGCCTACACTTACCTCTACACAGGCTAAGAAGCTGGACTCTCTGGGCTTCACATTCGACTCTCTGTCACTCCTTCGCCAGCAGTGTGGAGGAACAGAAGGGTTTCAAACGGCTTTGAAGGAGCAAGCCGCTTAGAGAGAAGCTGACAAAGGCCATTCATAAGTCCCGCTAAAGTAGCCCCCCCTGCTGCTCTGCTGCGTCCGGGCCAGCTCCAGCAGTGCCAATATCTGCTTCAGCTTCTTTTTTTTCACGCCCGGCTCTTCCCAGAGGAGAATAAACAAAAGATTTCACCTCCTCCGTATACTAGGGCGGGGCTAAAATTGGGGCGGGGTGCATGGAATTAATGTTAGCGTAGTTTTAATTTCTGTTCTGTAAACTACTTTGGACTTTATCTTAGGAATGGGGAATGGAAATGACTTCAAATTTGGAACAGAGCTCAACCAGGGTCTAGTCAGCAAAATGTTCGATACAATTTTCAAAAAAATTATTTTTTTCACAAAAAAAAGATCTAATAGAGCGTGCAAAAGTCAATAAGTTAAAAGCAATATTGAATAAAGAAAAAATGGATCGAAGCTATTGTAGGCATCGGGTCGGAGAAGTAGTAGGCGAAGTATGGCCGCTCTAGGTGCAGTACTGGCGAAGGAGTTGTAACTTTTGTATGAGAAGGTAGAAGGGTCATATCTCTTGAAGCGGCCACTTGTTACTTCTGATTTCAGGTATGTAGACTTCTACCGTAGTAGGTCCACCTGCAGAAAACGGTCTAAATACAACAGAAAAATAAAAATTCTTCCCTAGCAACCAGACTCAATTAACCGCGTGGGAGGTGCGTGGGAAGTGTGCGAGCACCCTTAAGAGTGGTAACAAAAGAACAGTAGGAAAGTAGGTTTGCTAGACTTAAGTGCATAGTGGATTATGACACCCACCACACCACTTTTTCAGCAAAGTATATTAGGATTGAAGCATTTGTTGGAATGCACTTAGATTTCAGCATCATATTCGTGCACAGCTATGCTTTACATTTTGGCTTCAAGGAACCTAAAGTATAAAATTTGTGCTTCTCTTCAGGGTTGTTGTAGGTAAGTACACTGTGACTCGAGCATGCAGTTTGAAGATGCTACTTCAGCATGCTGTCCAAAGGGTAACCCTTTGATTCATGCACTTCTGCCTTAGAAATTTTAATCAGTAATATTTAATTATTGGTTTTGAAATTATAGATTATATCAAAGGAATGACTGATGGTGGAAGTGAAAGTATCAAACGGGATCCTGTTTTGATACAAGGAGGTTATGCTCTAGAGGTAAGAGATATGTTATTGTTAGTAATGTAACTAATTGTTTGTTTATATATTTTGATAAGGAAACACAATAAAAATGACAGTGAAAGGAAGAAATTAGTATTAGTAGGCATTATAATGTACCTTTTTCCTAAGTATTGATCTCCGTGTTATTAACCACACATTATCACATGCATATAAAGTTTGGTGACTTTGCCTACTAAAATAGCACAAGTATGAGAGCTGCCTTATTCTATTTTAATGGCCATATCATTTTAATCCGTTTTAGTGTTTAAATATGGGATACTTCTGTGCTATATAGGATATAGAGTTTGATGATAAGGGAATATCCTCTGCTGAAAAGAATGTAACTCAGCATCACAGAGATAGGGGTGAATCAACTACAGTTGCCCAAACTAGAACTAAAGAAGCAGTAACTGTGGCATTGAAAAAAGAAAAAGAAACACAGGTAAGTAAATATTATGAGTTGTTGGTATTACAAAAAAAAAAAACCATTTTAAAAACACCTGTAACTCTGAAATGATATATTCTAAATATATTTGCAGTCAGCTCCACCAGCATAGTAATGGTAGGGTTTGAGTATATAAAACTACTAAAGCTGGGAATTATGTTTAATACTTTGGAAATGCAAATACTTCTTCGACTTATGCTCTAACCAGTGATAATGTATTAGTGTAATTTATATAATCAGTCTAACTGCTAGGTCATCAGTAAAAGTATAATCGTATGCTTTTAAAATACTAGAATTTCCTTGGAGGCCTTCAAAATTCCGGTCATATTTTCTGAAAAGTCAAAATTGTTGTCAAAAAAATTTGGTGTTTGATTGACCTCAAACCATAGCTACAGTAGAACCTCAGAGATCCGAACATCAGACATCCGAATTAACCGGTTAACTGAACGGCAAATGAACATCATGGTGGGTACGGGGTCGTCACCATAATATGCGCACTTTCACGCTCTGAAGTGTGTATCAGGCTCTGAAGAGTATCAGGCTCATTTGCTATGGCTTCCTGTACAGCAAAAAAAAATATAGTTATTACTATTGAGAAGAAGCTTTATGTTTTGAAGAAGATAGACCAAGGAGTATCATTGGCTGCAGTTGCTCAGGAGTTTGGTCTAGGAAAGTCTACTGTTTCCGACATTAAGAGAGACAGAAAGAAAATTGAGAAGTTTGCAGCATAATCAGCTGACTCTAAAGAAGAAGTGAATTGTCAGAAGAGCAAAAGATGAAGATTTTGACAGTGCCATGCATGTATGGTTTACTTAGGAAATACTCAAGGGTACTCCATTAAGTGGTCCATTAGTTATGGAGAAAGCTAAGATTCTGTATGCACAGCTATATCCAGGTAAGAGTGTGGATGATTTTAAAGATAGTACTGGATGGCTACAACGTTTTAAACAACAACATGGCATAACACAGCTAAGGTTGCAGGGTGAGACTCTCTCTGCTGATAGTGCTTCTGCTGAAGAGTTTGTCAAGTAGTTTCAGAAATACGTTGAAGATCATCAGTTATCTATGAGCCAAGTGTTCAATTGTGACGAAACTGGTTTATATTGGCGTCTTCTCCCAAACAAAACCTTAGCTGATGGAACAGAAAAGCAAGCTAAGAATTGTAAGACTTCCAAAGACAGGATAACTTTAATGGCCACTGCGAATGCTACAGGAGACTTCCGTCTACCCCTTGTTTTTATTCACAAGAGTGCAAAGCCCAGGTGCTTTGCTGGAGCGAACATGTCTGCCCTTCCTGTCCATTACTACTCACAGAAGAATGCTTGGATGAGCAAAGATATTTTTAGTGATTAGTTTCACACACACTTTGTCCCACTGGTGAAGCAATATTTGCAGGACAAGTTATTACCACCTCAGGCACTTCTCGTTCTTGACAATGCTCCTTCTCGTTTTACTGCTTCTACACTCATATCAGGTGACTGTAATATTACTTGCTTGTTTTTACCACCTAATGTGACTAGTCTCCTTCAACCTATGGATCAAGGAGTATTGGAAAACTTAAAACGCAGATATAAGAGGGAACTGCTAAGAAAATTATTATTGGATTCTGATGAAAATTTATCATTCTTAGAATTTAACAAGAAACTTACCACTAGTGATGTGCTTGAGCACAAAGGGCGAGCGAGTCTAAAGACATACTATTTTTATATGAATGATTTTGACTTCTAACACTGAAGCTACTCAAAATAAGGTCCAGTTTTTTTATTTCGCATACACGGTAAAGGGATTTCAGTACCATAGTAACAACTCGCAACTGTTTGGAAAAACAACAACAACAAAACAATACACGTTATTTAAACGTTTTCTTTGTGATATTCTTTAGCTAATGAGGCACTTACATAAAGTAATACCACAAATTGTTGAATTAAATGGAGACACTACTTGGGTATTAATTAAAAAAAATTTTTTTTATACACTTCTCAAATATTATATAATGTACATATGCAGTGCAATATTTATTTTTTATTTAAACGAAGTCTTTTGCAACATTGTTTAATAGATTCAACACAAGTTTTCCATAAAGGTTCAAAGTCCACTGGGTTTCTCCAATATTGGGGGAATAATTCAAATATACTCTGCTTCAATTGATAATTGATATAATTTTTGTGGACACAGCGCCGGATATTGTCTTGTTCCAAAAGGCGTCGACATCTTCATCACATCTGGTCCAAACACCGCATCTCTGGCTAGCTTACAAGCCAGCTTCCGAATGCCGCTCTCTCTTTTGAGGTGACTGTTCATAGCCAGCACAGTTTCAATGTGAAGTAATTCACCCGTGGTCAATGACCCCTCAGATAAAATGTTTGTGTATCTGATAGGTAGAGCAATGGAAGATATATTTGTAATGGTGGGAGAAGCAATGGGAGGAGGGGTGGGCAGAATTGGGGTAGTTGCAGGTGATGTTATAGAGGGAGCTGGAAGAGTCGGGGGTAGAGGTGAAGTAGGCAGCAATACTTGGTGTGGGTGGCTAGGAAAAACAGTGGAAGAAGTGGGGTTTGGAAGAGTACTGGTGATGGAGAGAGTGAATATGTGCAACGTGGAAAAGAGGACACAGTGGAAAAAGAGGAAGAAACAGTAGGGCATGAGGAAGACAATACTGATACAGAAGTAGAACTAGTTGAGGATGAGAAATAGGAAGGAACATTTGAGAAAGAGGAAGTAACACTACAGATTGAGGAAGAATTAGACTGTTTAATTTGTTCCACTTCTTCCACTTTGGTCAACCTCTCCTTAAAATCCCAAAGGAGAGCAGCATGCAAGCTTCATCTGCAAGAAAACAACTTCACACACAAAGCTTTTTTTTGCTAGAAAGTAAATGTATACCTTTAGAATCTGAACTGTAAATAGTTTCTACATGGAGTTCACTATTTGTAGAGGAGGGGATCCATGGAATTGGCAATGAACTGCTGTCACTTTCAGTTCTGGACTGAAGGTCTGCTGGAAAATCTAATATGTGTCCTGTGAAAAAACATGTCAGGTTTGCCTGTAATCAATTCCATAGCAAACCACTTGAGGTTAAACCATTTTAAAGAAGTACTTGAATTTAACCACACCTGAATAGAGACAAGTTGTTTACCACTTGCACTTACTAGCAGCTAGCTTCCTTTGGCCCATACAGAAATCAATCAAAAGAACTAATTTATTTACAGGCTCATTACATAACATTTTTAATTGTTCAAGATGGTCATTTTATGTCTTTATTTCTTTATTTTTGTTACATGGCAAAGATTCAACTCCACCACCATGCATCAAGCAAGAACAGGCGAGGAAGGGCACACACCCATACATGATCAGCAGATTACAACATAGGACAAAAAGTACAACAACAGGAATTTGATTCTAAGCAGGAATTTTAACTTTGGGTTTGTTGGTTCCTTTAGTTTTTCTTGCTTGAACCTGGTTTCCTTCCTCTCTTTTTCCTGTTACCATTTACATCTCCAGCATTTCTTCTCCTTGCATCCCCTACAGTATTCTCACCAGCCTCCACACTTTCACCGCCAATACCATCATCCTCATCTCTACTAAAGAAAAATAACACAAATAAACTATTGTTGTACTTGCTGGAACTTGCTTGGGCACTCAAAAGGCTTCTAAGAGTCATGTTCACAAAATATCGTAGCCGAAAAGTTTACCGTTGTCGAACCGTTTCACGCGAACGAACGAGTGAAAGTGCGATTGAAATATCGTTCACAAAATTAACAATTTACTGCGACAGTTACACCGTTTTATTCATACGACGGCAACAGAATGGTATGTTTTTCACATACGAAATGAACAGGCGTTGCTGTACCATTTTTTTTTACCGTTCAATTACGCGTGTGACTACTGTTTTACAGTACGGAATTCGAAACTTTTTATGACCGCTAATGTTAGGTGGATTGACTGGTTGATTGGTATGTGGATTGACAGGTGGATTTGTAGGTGGATTGACAAGTTGATTGACAGGTTGGTTTATAGGTGGATTGACAGGTGGATTGGTACGTGGATTGACATGTTAATTGGGAGGTTGAGAATGAGGATTATTATCATGATGCAGAAGTGTATGATGTCGACTAGTACACTTACAACAGGTATAAGTATACTGGCAGTCTTTTGTATGATAGCTGTGTCCAAGACAATTGTAGCAATAGTTATGTTCTGTCACAATCTTCTGTTTCTGACCACTATCTAAAGAGGGCAATTTTGGCACTTTGACAGGAGTGCCCTGTAGAGAACAAACAGGACAGTTAGATGTAATAGAGTGCTTTACCTTCATCACTGTATGACTAGGTTTGTGAGCATTATATGACTTCTTCTGATGTTGGTGAGAAGTATTGTGCTTCTCCATGGAAACTTCATCCTTGAGACTGAATTCTCTCTTTTTAGAGAAGTCCAGAATTGTTGCAATGGTAGGGGATCTGAACAATCTGCTATGTGGGTGGACCACTCATGTCTCATGCGCTGGTCAAATCTCTCTGTAATGATTGCTGCTTAGAATTGTTCAAGGGTGTATCTATTGTATTGTTCCAGGCCTCTTAAGTGAGTCTCTAATATCTCTCATTCTGCACAAAAAAATCAGTTATACGTATAGGAGTCAGGTGTAAGGATGGCTTTCACATAGTTGGAGTAAACAAGGCGAGGTCGACCATAAGCTTCCTCCATAGCTACAAGTGCCATCTGGTAGCCATCTTTTCCTGAGTTTCTTCACTGGTCATAGATTTTAGGATGTAGTAACATTTTCATCATCAATGATACCAGCTCCGTGATTTGCTATAGAAGCAGTAAACAAAGCTTTAAAATCGGCCCAATCAAGAGATCTTCCGGAGAATTTTGGTAGATCATGATTCAAATTGGTAGCATTCATGGTGAATATCTTCTCTTGTAAAGATGTGGTCTTAGATGAAGTTTTAGCATCTTTCCAAGACTTCTGTTCAGCCACAATGCGTATGGATAGCTCCTTTATGGATTCTTGCAATTGTTGTCTCAGGGGAGATAGCTGAGTGTCTTAGAGTAATCCATGGTAGCAACTTGAAATGAGTGCACCTCAGATTTGATCTTGGTTATCTTTTCCAAAATAGCTGGAACTACAACTGATGAAAGGTCACGGTATGAATAAATTGGTTCAAGCAAAATAACTCTGTGCTGATAAAAGTGTACTCTTGGAATTATCTTTTCAAGATGTTCTTGTATCTCCTCTTGAGCAATAAGTGCATCAATGCCTTTCTGTTGTTCTTCTGAGAGAGCTTGTTCAGTGATGTCAGGATTCATAGCAAGCAGTAGTTCATATTTTTCCTGTAAGGCATAACCAATAGGGAGTAGGTACTTGATTTCATTTTGTTGCAAGCCAATGAGTTGAATTTGACGTAAAGATTTAGATTTGGCATAATCGAGTTTTTTCTTCATTCTAGTCACTGGACCTCGGCAGTAGGATCATTTCCTTTAATTAGGTCGAGTGAGTCTAGGTGTTGTATCTGACTGATTTCTTTAGTAACGGACAAGGCCATAACTGTGGTGTGAGTGTGGTAGTGAGTTCAATGAAATAATCACCTCGATGCAGGCGAAGTATTTGGGGAGTGTGGTCGCTAATACATTTTCTTGCTCGAAGGACCATGAAAGGGACACTGGTTTGTAAATCCAGGCCTTGAGGGGAGGGGGGGGGGGGTGTGACTTTGAAGGACCAGATCTGGCTAACTAAGCCTGATCAGTAGGAATTTGACGGTGGATAACGTTTGATTCAAAATTGGGCAGATTCGCCTGTAAAGTTGTGCAAATACACTAGAAGAAACTCAAATGCGCTGGTTGGTGTGTGACAGAGAGTTTGTCTAAGTTATAAATAGTAGAGCAAGACAGGGTAAGGGTGAAATGTTGTATAAATAGGAATGAACACAGACAAAAAAAATACTGTGGGTTTAGTGGTATTACAAACATAAGTCATAAATAAAGTGTTAATCATCGTCACTATTCAATTCCTTTGTCTTCTGCTGTCTGGGACTTATGGTAGAAACAATCTACTAACAATTACCATAGCTACTAGCCTACAGGAAAGATCTAAAGGCATAAAACTATACTAGCACTCACCTTTTTTCTTACTCAATGCCGTGTGCTCCACTTGTAGTATGTTGTCTCCGTAAATGAACCATTATTATGTGCGTACATATTAATTAATTAGCCAGTTATGTCTGTCTGCTGAGGGCTAAATAGCACGCAAACGATTTTTTTTTGCAAGATAGAGTGACATGCATAATTAATTATGATGATATACTAATGTCTTTTTAGCTACAGAGGAAAATCTATTTCTTTTGTACAAAGATTTCTTCACGAATGGTTAGATACTTCACCCCCATTTAAAGAAGACTGACACGGAGAATTGTTTATTGGAATATCAAATCTTGTCTTGTGAACCTCATTAAATACCATCCCTCTATCTCCACTGTGTTTGGTGGCGGCAGAGAGAGAGTGAAATTGGTATTGTGAAAGGACCCTTCCTGCATTAACTAGACATATGGCATTGGTCAGCCAGCTTAATCAAATTTTGGTATGAGATGTTTTGCATAATCCTCGTAACATTTAATGGAAAATACCACGACTTAGCTCGTTGATACAGCTATTAAAAGTGTCTAACAAGAACTAGAAGTGAACTGAGATCAAAGCTTTTTCGTTGTTTAAAAAAAAATTTTTTTTTAGTAAACGGTGTTGGCGGTTTAGTCAAACCAGTACGGATTGCAACGATATTAAATACAGTAACAGCTGTATTATGATACAGAGTCTTGAATTTTTTTCTGTGGAGCCTACTGTTTTTTTTCCCTTTTTTTTCATATTGGTATAGTTTAGTCTTGTTTCTATAAGCAAAGACATTAAAAAAATTTCATGTCATCCAACTTTTGTCATGAATACCACTTCATATGATATTTGTATTATAATATGTACGAAATTTAGATCTCTGAAGTCTGAATATAAGTATAAATTTATTTTTGGGTCAACATTGTTCTCCCAATGTGTTCAGCTATGGCTAATTCTTTTTCTAGCAAGGGTATGAATGGGTTTTATAGTCATAGTTTTAGTCTTAACTGATATTATTTTTGTTTCGTAAGACAATAAGAGAAAACAGTGTAAATAATTGGTATATTTTATTGCCCAACAAATGACACATGGTTTTTGTAATACCTGAAGTTGTATGGGTATCAAATATCTGAAGTTTATCCAGCAATTTATCTTTGGTCACTGTTTACAAATTTTTTTTGTTTGTTTAGGATTCTGAAATAGATAAGGAAAGTGCATTATCTGAAGAAAAACTACCTGATGATGATAAAAAATCTGACAGTGGAAATCTCAAAGAGAATAAATCAAAGCGCCTTATGCAGAATGAAAAGAAAAAGGCAAGAGATGTTTTGCATTTTTGCGTTGACTTTGAAGTCATTACATGTTTGTTTAATAAGTTAAAAGAGTTAGATAATTTTCTCTTCATTCCTATATTATTAGGACTACATATAGAGTGTCAATATGTGCCTTTTCATTTCAACAGCCACATCTTTTTAAATATTCAAATATTGTGTTTAGCTAACTAAAAATTTAAAAAAATTGTATCAGTAGAATAAGTATAAACAACAATTTTTTCAATTCTACTCTGAGCTTCATTGCAAATGAACCCAGGGCATTACTGTACATTAGCAGCTATTACAAAGACCAAAGAATAATTTATTTGGAGTAATATCAATATGAAAATGCCAATATGTAGCTCATGCAAGTCAGTATGTAAAGCTGGAGCAAATAGATATGAAACTCATGCAATGAAACAATAGATGTTAGTGCTGTTTTCATAAGAGAATCTTAGCATACAAGTGACACTCACCTCACCAGTAAAAACTCCAAGCACTCCGGTAAACCGCTGAGATTATAGTGTAATCCAAAACTATCGCCGGAAGCAAAGAAACACATGAATACGGTTGGACTACTGCTTACAATCATACAGCCTAAAATTTCCAGTGCAACATTTTGATGCTTGGTTTAATCTACTGGACACTGCAATCTTCGAGATACGCTTTTTGTTGTGTGACAGAATGACTGATTGACTGGACAGACTAGTACCGTAACCCTCTCACGCACGTGCGCTGAGGGTTTATAAGGCTAGTGTAAATTCTCAACTATCAGCCAACATCAATTATCGATCATGTCTACCTCAATATTGTCCTATAAATGCACTGTAACTATTACTTAACAGAGAACAGTTGAAGTTTAGCTTCTGCTATAGTGTGGAAGTCATACTGGGAGCTTCAAAAACAATGTAGCTTGCCTGTTATTATTTGAGGTAGAATGTATTTTCTAATTGATATGAGTGCTCAGCTTTTAGCCAAGTACTTGTTTTGTGATATATTATTAGGAATCTTAACTAGTTAACTGCAAGCTTATTTGTTTTGTATTTTGTAGGCTAACACTGACACTTGTTGTTTGTGCTCCTTCAGATACAATTTTGTCCCCCCAGTTTTAATTCCCTTCTCATCGAGTTCAATGTATTCATCTCTTACTTATTTCTTATGTTCCAATGATGCTGCTTTCTTGAAAAGAACCCATGAGTGAACATGCTCATGTTAAAAATAGGGTTTAGCATAAGGAAGAAATAGGGGGTAAAAAAGGCAGGAAGCTGAGCATAGGAAAGTAAAAAAAAGAAGAAAAAAATAAGTAGCGCGAGGATCAAAGGAAAGTTTGAAGGGAAATAAAAGAGGGAAGCAAAGTGCAATGAGAAGGAAAAATAGAGGGTTTATAAAAACAAATAAAATATAGCTACCCCATTCGCCCCACCTCCCATCCAACCCATCCAAAAGAGAGAGAGAGAGGGATGTGAAATAAGGAGATCCAAAACTAAAGCATGTGGCTTAATTAATGTAACACAAGAAATCTTTCAGATGTAGAGTAAGCTGCACAAATATCCTTTGGGTACATGAGCTAAAACTGATCCCCGTACAAATCAGATCTTATTGATGACAGTAAGTGCTCTGGTGTCTTTATGTGATCTATTGATAAAGACTAGCGACTGGCAGGAATTCTTTGAAATTTCAGTGTCCTACCAAATTTATAATAGCTCTGACCTATGTATTTCTGCAACCACTACTACTAAATCCACATAAGTTTAATATTGCACTTTTATATAACAAAGTAATAATAGCATTGTAGATGATGCAATTCACCATTGTAATAATAGCAAATAGTCCATTAAGTGTAATTAACATTAAGTGTAATTAACACTGGTGTACACATGTGGCTATGCACAAACACACATAGTTTGGTTATAAATATTTCAGAAGAGTCTTGTACACAATCTTGGTAGCTAATGCACTTTGCTATTACAATCCTGCTTTCCGTTTGATAGCTTCAATGATGTTATTCTTATTATATTTATTATTTGTGTCTAATAGAGTCCAACTTCCAAAATTTACGATCACACACATCAAGTTGGAGATAAATCTAACGTTACTGGCCACCCAACTAAGCCACCTCCTCGTGACTCCAATAATTACTCATCATTGGACAGACTAAAGACTAATTCAGTAGTTCCTCAAAAAGATACCGAATATTCAGAATTACATCATAAAACTGGAAGACTCCAAGGTCCATCAAGGTCACCACGTGGTGTCCATAACCAGGGGAACAAAGAAGAATATGGACAACTTGACCCATCACAAGTACAATCAAATTCTGCTGGAAATAACAAAAGTGTAAAAACTTCCAAGAAAGCTATTCCGCATGCAGGTAAAGCATATATGTGACCGGATTTGTGAAAACCCGGCTAAACGCGGCATCTAAAGTTTTCTAATTTATTCTACCAGTAGGCTGCACGGGGCCTTGGGATGCCTTCCTCCTAATTTGGTAGCTGTAGCACAAGCCGTCTTCGCCCTACGCACTACAACACTTCAGTATTTTTGCTAAAACTTTTTATTGCTGATTTCGAAAAACGCCAGGTAAAGGCGTTGCTAGGTCAGGGGGCGTGGCTTGTGTCCGTATACTATTACTGCGTGTCTCCGGGACATTATGGAATAAACCGGTTACAGGCGGATTGAAAGAAGTCTAAAAGGCTTAATGCAGGGCTCCTTAAGAAACTATGATGGCGAGAATTGCGTGAGTACGTGAATTATGTAGAATAGTAAGTGAATTAGTTAGCTACAGTTTTTTCCCGGCTGTTAGTGAAAAGCCCGCCAATAATTTCTCCGTACACGAGTCCAACCGGCTAGTGTTTCTAGCCTCCTAGTGTGAGTTCTAGAGCACGCCAGAGCTTACAACTGCGTCATAAGCTAAAGCTAACTGGTGTCTATCCATTTCTGCGATAAAAATTTTTTCGAAAAAAATCGACCCATAAGGCTTTACCCGGGGATACTGAAAAAAATTGTTTGCCGCGTTTAGGCCGATTTTCCCAAAACCGGTCACATATGTGTGTGGTAAGAGAGATATATAAGATGAGCATAGCTATTTGTATGATTTTGTACTTTTAAGTTGTTCTTTGTTTGTTGCCTTTTTTTTTTTTTTTTTTTTTTTTTTTTTTTTTTTCCTCTTCTTATCTTGACCAGTTTTGGGAAATTTGCGGCATCTATAGTTTGCTATTATTTTTTTCTTTCTACCAGTAGGTTGCCTTGGAATACCGTCCTCCAAATTTGGAAGCTATAGCATAAGCTGCCTTCGCCCTATGCATTACAACACTTCAGTATTTTGGCTGAACTTATTATTGCTGATTTCGGAAGAAAAAACCCGCCGCGTATAGGAGTTGCTAAGAACAGGGGGCGTGCCTTGAATCCGTATACTATTACCTGTGTTTCTGGGACACTATATAGACTAAACCGGTTGTAGGCTGGTTGAAAGAAGTCAAATAGGCTTAATGTAGGCTGTGGAAATTGAACTGTCAGGTCTTGGCTCTGGCTCTTGAGCTCGCACACCTGGGGCTTATAGAGTCGCCGCCACCAGGTTCTTTCCCTTCGTTTTCCCTCACTAAATCTTCCCAGCGCATTGGCTCCCTTCCCTTAGGTTAGGATTATAGACTCAGGAGAGAATATGTACAACGAGTTGCACGATAAAGAAAGGAAAAGGGTTGAGCAGGCGCATAACCCTTATATACAAATCACAAACATGACGCCACCCCCCTGGCCGTGACACACAATATCTAAATAATGACAACTACGCTATAAAGTCCATTCAGTTAGAGTTCTGGTATGGGCAACTCCGTGCCCTTCATTCTTGGTGTCCGTGTGGGCGTCCTTTGCAACATCCGAGCCTCTCTTTTTTTCCTGGATAACATCTTCGTGTGGGCTATGCCCACATAGGCCTCTTCGAGAAACTATGATGGCAAGAGTTGCATGAGTACGCAGATTATGTAGAATTGTAAATGAATTAGTTAGCTACAGTTTTTCCCCGCTGTTAGTGAAAAGCCCACCAATAAATTTCTTAGCAATGCTCCGTGCACGAGTCCAACCGGCTAGTGTTTCTAGCCTCGTAGCGTGAGTTCTAGAGCTCGCCAGAACTTACAACTGCGACATAAGCTAGAGCTAACCGATATTTGAGCCATAACATTTTTTTTGAAAAAAAAAAATCGACCCATATGGCTATACTGAAAAAAATTGTTTGCTGCGTTTAGGCTGATTTTCTCAAAACAAGTCATATTTGTCAGAGATTACTGTGCTATTATTTAATAATATTGAACAGATTTTGTTAATTATTGTAGTTGTGTAAAAGTTAACAGACTGTGAAGTATGTAAATGGAAGCATAAAATCTTTCTCATGTTGTAAGATTAAATGAGATAATTGCATTTTTTTTTCACATTAGTTAATATGCAACATAGAAAAAGAATTGAGAAAATTTTATAGATGAAAATATCTGTTGAAAAAATGATTTTTGTGTTAAAGTGGGATGTCGTTACTGGGTGCATTTATACATAATTAGAATTTTTGGTTGTTATTTCTCATCAAGTAGTACTTTTAGCAACTACTAGTTTTTCAAAATGTTTTTAAGGAACTGCTGTTGTCTCTACATGCATAAATGTATATATATATATATATATATATACACACATGTATGTAGATGGCTATGTAATTTGTAAAATATTATTTTGTGCTCAAGATTGTAGCTATCATTTGCAATGTTTTTTTTATTGTACAGAAGTCTAGATGCAGCAATCTTTGTGGATAATGACTTTGTTGTTCACTCAGTAGTTATTTGTTATTGTATAGTGATTTGAGTATACATGTACACTTCATATGGTCATATTGTTTTGATACAATACTAACAAATTACAGTTTAATTTGCTTGTAATTATACTTAAATTAAACATTTCTACTATAGCAATAGTTTTATTTAACAGAATTATATTATTATTTTTGGTCTGTCTGAATTTATGTAGTGTTTTATTTATTTGGCTATAATTATTTTTGTTTATTATTATTAAAGTTATTGTTATCAGCTATTATTATTGTATAACGCTAGTGCTACTCACAGTCTGATAGTGTGGGTAAAGTCTTACCTGCTTAAGGGTACTGACCCATCAGGTCCAGGAATTTCTTGGTGTAAATGTTTGTAAAATAGCTTTTTAAATACGAATGTAGCAATGATTTGAGGTAAGCTTATTGGGCTAATTATCTTTTTACACTGCCAAAATTTAAAGCGAGAGCATCTGGGTATGCATGTTTCACATAGTTTTTCCACAACTGATCAAGCTTTTTTGACAATTCAATGATCTACAGATTTCTCTCCTCAATTACTCATTCACTCTACATTTAGTTTAGTTTTCATCGAGTGAAAATTAACTTTTCTGAATTTGTGACTTCCAAAGCCTTTTTTCTTCACATCTATTGTCTTTTTTGTTATAAATTATTGACAGCTCAGTATTTTTGTACAACTTCATTTTCTCGTACGAAAGAAAGGTTGATTTATGCCTTTACCATGTGAAGTAAATGGATGACTGAAGGAATCACAGCTAAATCGTCAGAGTAATAACAACTATTTTCGCTGCTAAGAATTTGCTTCGAGTGTTCACATTTTTATTGTTTTGGGTTTTTGATGCTGGAACATAGCATACGGGAAAAGGCCAGCTATTCATCATGTGGCTAATATGAAGGTCTTCCTAGCAAAAATAAAATCAAAAACCCAAACAAAACACTTGCAGACAAACAGAAAAGACAAAGAAAAAGGAAACAAGACAAAGCAATGAATTAAGAGCGAGGTTAAAAAAAGAATGGTCTTGATTTTTTTTTTGAAGGCAGAGGTGAGTTGTAGTGATGCAATATCTTCTGCTTATCTGTTCCAGTGGTCAATAATAGCCAGTTTGAATGAGTTTTTATGGTGCAATGTTCTCACATTGGTTTTAAAAAAAAAACAGGACAAGAGTTCTTGTGTAAAGTGCATCTGTGTGGGGCTCTTTGGAAGAAGTAAGAATCAATAATGGAGGCTCCATGTAGGATTTTGCAGCAGAGACGTAGCTTGTGGAGAAGCCTTCTGCTCTTCAGGCTGTGCCACTTGAGTTGGACTACCATGTCTGTAGTGTCCACTGATCATTTTCCCAATGCTACATAGCAGCAAAGCGCTGAACTCTCTCAAGCTTGTCAATATAAGTTTTCTGCGATGGATCCCACCCAGAGCAACAGTAGTAGATGAGTGGAAGAACAATAGATGTATAAAGTTTCGCCTGGCAGTGAGATCTGACTTCCTTGAATGTTCTATATCAAGTAGTCCCCTTAGCTTTTTTGATGATGTACACAATGTATGTATTCCATGAAAAGACTTGAGTAATTGTCACATTAAGTAGTCTGAAGTTGCTTAAAACCATTGAGGGATAGCCAGTCACAGATTTTGACTAGGTCATTGAACACTTGGCTTTCATCACGGGGGGGGGGGGGGGGGGGGGGGGGGGGGGGTCGGAAATTGGTCTACTGTACGTCACATCACCAGCACAGCTAATAAAGTTACTCTGGGGTGATAGTTTGAAGTGAAAGATCCTGCTAAAGGTAAATATGAAGACCAGAGGGTGAAGAATTGAACCTTGTGGTACTCCTGAGGTGACCATGCTTGATGATGATAATGATCCGCCAAGTACCACACACTGAGATCTTTCAGAGAGAACCTTTAGAGAGCCTGAATTATGCCCTGGTGAGGAATAGAGTCAGAGGCTTTAGCAAGGTCTAAAAAGGCACAGATGGTACTATCACCTTCCTTTATGTTGATTTTTTTGTCCAGACTGGGTCATTGAGATAAGTGCATCCTCAGTGGAGCTACCTAGTCTGAACCTAAATTGTGAATAGAATTTCTTTATAGCAAGTGCTTGATCTGTGAACTACTTTCTCTTGTAGTTTGCCCACCATAAATTTCGAACTAGACATTATAATCTCCTTTTTTTGTGAATGGAAGTAATGTGAGAGGACTTCACATTGGTGGAATTTTTGCTGTGGAGAAGGATTCCTGTCTTGGTTACCAGTTCAGTAGTTAGAAACTCTGAGGTAGGATCACTGAAAACTGACTGAAATGCAATAGAGAGATGATTATATAGAGAGCAACACCCCCACCATGACTCTGTCTTGCCTGAGAACTCTGTATGAAGGCAGAAGCACTTCAGTGTCTCTGATATTTGCATTTAGCCTGCTTCATTCTGAGAGGGCTAGGATGTATTGAAGATCTTGCCGGCTTGTGTGTAGATAGATGTTAGCTTAGTTTCATAATTAATTTCAGTTACTTCAGGACAATTTCTATATTAGTAGGCATGTTTTATGATCTACAGATTATTGCTGGCAACAGTTGCTATGGGTATCCTCCCTTATGTGTGGTATAGGTGTGGCAATGATAATTAGGGAAATAGCAATTATTGGGTGTGGTTTGTCCTTGAAGCTATTAAAAAGTTGGGCATTAGAATGAATGATCTCAATCAAAGTTTAAAGAGAAGGTAAAATTTCAAGAAAAAAAATCTCAGTTTTCGCCGGAAAATTACACCCAGGACATTGACTTTAGCCACTTGTGCTCTAGACACTGAGCTACAACAACCAATGACTTCCAAGACTATCACGTTTATCTTTATACTGTTCATTAGTACTACTTGCAATCTTGCACTAATATGTACATTAGCTAGAGCACTGGTGACTTAAAGCCAGCGACAATTGAGATTTTTTTCACATTTTACCTTTACTTTTCTTTAAACCCCTTTGATTGAGAAAGGTTTGTACAAGTTTTCATCAAAGGTCCGAACTTGATAATTGTGAGGTACATATTGTTTAACTTGATGACAAGGTTGCACTTTTTGGTTAGAAATTAGTTAGTAAATATTCACAGCACTTGACAATACATTCGGATTTTGTTTAACTGACCTTCTGAAAAACTAACAACCACGATACCACGAACAAACACAAAACTATGGATGGATTTCCTATTGAAAATTGTATATTAAGAGCTTCCCAGATGCGGACAGCTTCCGAGTTCCGGACAACGGACAAAACAAAATTCCCACTATTGCTACACTATACAAAAAAGTGCTTCACTTAATGGACATTCATTGACACATATCAAAATTGACTATAGTTCAGACAATTTTAATGAATAAATAAATAAGTTCTATCTTGGGTCCAGAGGTAGTAGATGAACTGTATTCCTAACCCTCAGCCTAGTTTCGTGTAGCCAGACTTTTACCAATCGCTACGTGGAAAAAGGGTTGACCTATGGCAAGTTGTATGTGGTTTACATAAGTGTGATATTTTAGCGACCGCTTTTTGTGCTCTAACTTCCTGAATGAAGTTCAGTTGCTCGCATATTTTTCGCCTCCGTTAAATAGCTCTATGAATGACTGATATGGAATCCAGCTTTTTTTTAATCAACTGGATGAGAAGATGATAATGTTGGTGACAACCCATTTGTTTTCTCCTTCACCAAAGTTGAAGACAAAGAAGCAATTGGAAAATTTAAGCTCATATTTGGACAACTATAGACGGTTTTCTGAACTTAATATTTCATTGTTAAAAAAGACTAATTAACGTGATTTTTTTTTTGCTAAAAAAAAAGCCGCTATCTATTACTGAAGTGTCGCTAACCTTATTTATTAATTTTTTTACTCAATTCATTTACTCTAATAAACTTTTACACAATCAAATATTAGATAAATAGTCAAAAAAGTGAATGTTTCCGAGAAGTGGCAACTTCTCAACCATACACAGACTCATGTTCCCATTTTGTCCTTTACTCAGAAGTTCTACTGCATAGCTATGAATAATTTAATAGAGCAGCTGACCTATAGCACAGAATATGTTTCAGTTTCTTTTAATATACATGTTAGCTATATTTTGGCAAGAAATTTCAAGGTCATGGCAGAATCAAGCTCTTCAAGGGCAAGGACACAATCTTAAGAGTGATTAATTAAAATCTATAGTATCCTGAACTTGAACTTTTACATGTCATGCATGACTGGTTTTCATTATTGTTACTATGTTAGCCAGCTCTTTAGTGTGTCATCAGCGCATTGCCATGCCATTATTTAATATCAGAATTAAGCTGATATTTTTTTAATGTGAATGTATTCAGGGTTATTAGTTGTAATGGCAGTTGTTTTTAGTCTCACTTTTTTATTTTTATTTTTTTTGTTTTTGTGAAAGACATCTGTACCGCAGTTGGTACATAGTTGGTTTCTCAAATTATCTTTGATCTGCAGACCTGAGCCAGATATGCATACGGTGACATGCTACCATTGTGGTAAACTAGAACATCTGGCTCAAGTCTTCAAAAACCGCAGTGCATTGTAAGTTTCCTAAGCTCTGTATTCAGTTAGTTATAGTTTCACCTACAGTCTGATTGCTGACGCCGCCATCTTATCCTAGTGATCACATGTGAGGTTTGTGGTTCCAACATAGTAAAAAAAATTAAAATTTACAAAATTTTATAGCTAGCTACATACTATTCGTGTTGCTCTTGTACTTGATTACTTCTTATATGCTTTCCCTGCTTGAGTAACTTTCTTGGAAATTTTCAAACTTTTTTATTTCCGGCAGGGATTGTAGCATAGGCCGCCATTTATCGACCAGAACTTTTACACGCAACATATTTTCTTACCTGCAGGTTGCATGGAGACGGAGTTTCCACCTACGCAAACTTCAGAGCTTCAACTTTCATTTAAGTGGTCGAACTCTTCGCTTAAATAGATAATTCAGGAGATATGAGCTTTTGACCTCAAATTCATTTAATGACGACCGATACCTATTATGATTTCACATAGAGATTGTGTTACTCTATTATCAACAATTTATTAATACCAAAAAATAGGGTACCAATTCAGAATTAACTGTGATCATAATTGCAATTTACAGTTACTGTTACACTATAATATTTGGGGAAAAAGGGAAAAATTATTGTAGTCATTATTTAATATAGTGTGGGCAAAATCGCTTTTGACCACAATTTAGTACTAAAAAGCTGATGAATACCATTTAAAGGTAATATTTCACCATATTATAAAAATAAATTGAGAAAAGTATGATGTATGAAAGTATTAGTTTGTTGTATGACAAAAAAAAACAACTATACTTGAAATCAATTTATGCAGAATTGGCAAAATCGCTCTTCACCTTGATCGTCCAAGACAATTTCTTCCAGGTATTGTTCATGCACCCACCGGCATTAAGCACACTGCAGCCATTCCTTTCCATCTTGTCAGAATTCCTCATAGCAAAAGTACATTACCAAAAATTGTCAAAAGAATCTTGTACATCTCTGATGATGTGGTGGATGTGGAAGTAGGAGTATGGAGGTCGAGTCTCTACTGATTCATCAGATATAGTACCTGTACTTTTGGTGTTGCGCCCACCTGACTTTGCTTTCTTCAATGCATCACCTTCTCTCATCCTTTTCTTCTCAAGCTTCTCCTCTTCTTCTTCCTTGCCATCTCTTCTCCTCTTTCTTCTTCCTTGCCATCTCTTCTCCTCTTTCTTCTTCCTTGCCATCTCTTCTCCTCTTTCTTCTTCCTTGCCATCTCTTCTCCTCTTTCTTCTTCCTTGCCATCTCTTCTCCTCTTTTCTTCCTTGCCATCTCTTCTCCTCTTTCTTCTTCCTTGCCATCTCTTCTCCTCTTTCTTCTTCCTTGCCATCTCTTCTCCTCTTTCTTCTTCCTTGCCATCTCTTCTCCTCTTTCTTCTTCCTTGCCATCTCTTCTCCTCTTTCTTCTTCCTTGCCATCTCTTCTCCTCTTTCTTCTTCCTTGCCATCTCTTCTCTTTCTAACTTCTTTCTTTCATGTTCTCTCTTTCGCTCTTCCTTCTCTAGGGCTGCCTGTTCCTTCAGACTACTTAAGATCCTCCATCAACTTCTCAGCCAATATGTAGCTCATCCCTACAATTAGGCTGGTCCTTTGAATCGATTCTTACTCTATTGTGCGGGAGTTACAACCCCACAACATTTGGCCCTTCGAACCAGATCACAGATCGGAGGATTCCTTACCAGTGACCGCGCTGAAGGACTTTCTCAACTTCAAGTTTCACAGTTACTAATAATTAAAAGTTGCTACACTGGACATTCTACTTTTTCTCTGTACTCTTCTCAGGCATGTCTTGACTGGAGGAGGATCTTGAAGCCATCTGCGGGATGAAAGATGCGGAGGAAGTGAAGGCCATGCGAGAGACCCAAAGAGCCGCCTTGGCTAGACTTGACCCTCAAGTAGATAGACTCTGTCGACAAAGCTCTAAGGCGATAAAGGCCAAAGACCTGCAAATGAACAACACTGAGCTCCAACATGCATACCAGCTCTTTGATGCACTGCAAGAGAAATACAAAAGACTTATGAACAAGCAACATGGTTTCAACCTCAAGTCCGAACGCGAAGCCGGTTACACTGCACACGATACTTTCCAGACTATTATTGATAAAACTGATGCTGCCACTGAATGTCACATGCTCTACCATGGGGATGCTTCCCTTCCTGTGTGTATGGAAGACTTACGAGAACAACGCAAGGTAGCTTCTTCTTTTGCAGGAGATTTTGAAGAGTCTGGAACAGATGACACTGATCTTGCAGAGCTTCAAGCCAGAATCAACAAGTTACTTCAGGATCTATGGGCTAGAGTGAAAGACAAGTCCCCCACTACTACTTCATCCAAAGAAGATGATAAGTCAGAGTCTTCCTCATCTTACCGCTTTGATCGAATAAAAATTGAACTTCCACACTATAATGGGGAGCCCATGAAATGGCCCGCATTTGAGGATTCTTTTTACAAGGATGGTTATCAATGACTCCTCTTTTACACCTGAAGACAAAGCTCACCTATTGCTCAAAGTTATGACTGCCACTGAACCTAGACGTGTAGTTGAGTCCCAAATTAGCACAAGGAATTACACTGGTGTCTTTGACATACTTAAAGCTTGTTTTGGGACACCTAAGGATATTTGTCGAGAGTACTTTCTAGCTGTCAGCAAGAAGTATATAGGTATTAACAGAAGGGACATTAATCAGGCTATCGACACTTGGGAGGTGCTGCGACAGGGCCTTTTTGGAAGCCTTTTCGAAAGTCATTTAGACACAGAGATGTATCAGAAGTGGACTGATTACTCGTCCTCCTCCAAAACTCCACCAACTGTGTCAGAAATCATGAAATTCCTGGAGGACAAAGTGTCCACATCCTTCCCTGCAGAACCATTGCGCAAGAACCACTCACATGAACTTTCACACTCAAAGCCAAGGTAGAAGGCATCCATGTACTGGGCAGATCTACAACCAGCTGTAACTCAGCAGTCTCAGTCTAGCTCTGGATCTTCACAGCAGTTAAAACACAGCCGTAAGTGTCCAGCCTGTAGTGGGAATTGTACTTTCCTTACTAAATGTGAGACATTTAAAGGATGGGATATTCTTCACCGCCGCCAAGTTGTGAACTCCACTGGAAGATGCTACAACTGTTTGAGTCCTACGCATATCCTGAAAGATTGCAACTCTCGGCACAGGTGTCATATTAGTAACCAACCCCATCATACTATGCTGCATTGGGAAACTGGTTCTTATCAAGCAACTCCAGTATCTACTTCAGTTAATTCTGTAGCTCCCTTACCAGCAGTAACTACTGTAGTCTCATCACCAATTGTGCATCCGAGTCAATCTTGCTGCAGCTGTGAATGCTCTGAGCTTCATTCCACCTGTGTTGCAATCAAACGCAGCTATTCCAGTAATGACACTTCCAACATTGGAGAAAGAAGATTCCACTGGCCATTTAACTTGTCAAGTTACAAGTTAGTTGATGAACAAGACTATTCTTTGATTCTGGCTCCTTAAAAGAGTATCTTTTGCTTAAGCATGCTGAACTTGTGCCGACGTCTGAACTCATCTGCTCCCACTCAACAGTCTATAATTTACCAGTTCATGGGGTAGCTAAAGAAACATCGACAATACCAAATTAAGAGCAGTCTTTGATGGCTCAGCCAAGTCGTCATCTGGTTCTTCCTTAAATGATCAGTTATTAAGTGGACCGAATCTTTACCTACTATTGTCGTCTGTTCTGCTTCGTTTTCGAACTCACCGAATTGCCTTTGCTTCTGACATAAGCAAGATGTTTCGGGAGATCATGCTTAATTCTGAAGAGAGAGATTTAATTAAATAGGTTTCTTGTGAGGGATAACACAGGTCAACTTCAGGACTGTCGTATGTTGAGGTTAACTTTTGGAATCAAGAGCTCTCCATTTCTGGCCACACAGGTCTTGCATCAATTGGCTGCAAATAAAAGGGAATAATTTCCCCAAGCATCTCGAATTATTGAACAAGATTTCTATGTGTCTGCCAGGACCCTCTGGTGGCCAATGGGAAGCCGGAGGCTACAATGAAGAAAAGCCTACCTTCTCAGCCTCTATACATTAGTGAATTTAACTCTGTCATGAAGGAAGCCGAAGCCATACTTAACAGGACCTGATTGCTCACAGCTGAACGGTTGTCTATCCCTACAATTAGGCTGGTCCTTTGAATTGATTCTTACTCTATTGTGCTGGAGTTACAACCCTACAACAATCTAACTGTTCAACTTTATTAAAACAAACATATAATGACTTCAAATTCAACATAAAAATGCAAAAATCTCTTGCCTTTTTCTTTTCATTCTGTATAGGGCTCTTAAATTATTCTCTTTGCGATTTCCACTGTCAATCATCAGGTGGTTTTCTTCAGAAAATGTATTTTCTTTTTCATCTATTTTAGAGTCCTAAACAAACAAAAAAAATTAGTAAACAGTGACCGAAGATAAATTGCTGGATTTTTCTTCTAGGTTCACCTGGAAGGTTCCTGAGATGCATCAGTACAAATGAACTTTCCTGAATGTGTTTGCTATAGTACCTTCTAGGATCAACTTGAAGATTTCTGCCTTCTTAATTAGCTGGTAACATTTTATTTTACTTATTCTATAAGTAATTAGATGCAGACCTGTATTCTACACTAAATCTCCACATGAACTGTTACAATACCCAATTGACTAAGTCCTAAACTAGCCAAATCTTTGTTTGCCACCTGTCTACACAAAATCGGCTATTGGTAAATAGACAAACCAATTAATACCATTCCTGACCACTGTGGTGATGGCTAAGGAACTTCAGCGACATATCGACTGTAGCACTTCTTGTCACTTCCATTCATGTACCACTTCACACAAATTAACACCTCTTTCATAGCTAATGCATGCATAAACACCATGGTTTTGAGTACACCATATATTAATCTATTCTTTTTGTAACTTCAGTCATTCTTTGATATTCACAAAAAAGTATCAGACTGGTTCTGGCGCTGCTTCGCGTGTGTGGAGAACCATTCCACATGAACATAATTATTTAGCTAAGTTATGTTTTATATCATTATCATTATTATTGTATTTTAGTTTGCACACCGTGAATCGGGCACTTCTGCTGCAGGGTACGATGTTCGTCGAACAACTTCGTCCTCGCTCCATCACCTGTATTTATTTGATTGGACATTTGAATAACTACGTCATACTCACACATTCTATTTAAGCATTGTATCATTATTCTCAGTTTTAGTTCTGTCTTAGTAACCAATATTAAATAGCTTAAAAGTTAGACTGTCGTTAGCTAACTTGATTGACCGAACTCGAGTGGAAAAGAAGTAAAAGGGTTATAATTCTCTACAGCGTGCTAAGCCAAGTTATTACAACCACCTTTACCAACATTGGTTTTAGTGTGCAGTGAAAGTCTGCAAGGAGCTGTCTGAACACTACCAACACTTATGGCATGTCTGCTGCATCAGATTTGACCACCCTGATCTGACAACATCTGAGATGGTATCCCTGTTCACCATATATAGAGCTCAGTTGTACTCAAAATCCTGGCTAAACCACTTGTAAGTTTAATGTATACTTTGCAAAGAAACCTTGAAACACAAGTGCACTAGACACCATATGATAGAACTGAACCAAAAAAATATGAATGACACATTGCCTACATAACAAAGTCTAAATGGTGATAATAAGCTTGAATAGCATGAATGACTGTGAATGCTTGTATCAATATGAATAGCAGCATGATCAAATTCTATCTTCTCTACTCATTCTTCCCAACACCTAAGGTCTTCACCCCACATGGGACCCACATCTGTGGGTGGGGGCTTGTCACTTCTTCTGGGTGAGGGCATTGTCCCCACATGCAGTAGCTAACTATGATAAGAATGTGCATGATACAAAAATAGAACAAAATGAACAATGGTATATTACCTTAGCTACATACTCATAGTTTCATGGCATAACATGTTGCTGTCAGGATGGTTTCCTGACAGGTATCTTGATAGGAAATGCATGTTGTTATATAGTGGTTCAATGCACGCGTCAATCACAACAATGCTCCAACTTCAAGTATTTTCTTTCATATTTCAATATTCATATATTCAAATACAGACAATCCAAATCATTCTGCCAAATATAAAAACTGATGTGGTATAAATACCCAGGCTATAATTAATGTATCGTGGTTGTTCGTTTTTCAGAAGGTCTGTTGAACGAGGTCCGAATATATCATCAAGTGCTGTGAATATTACTAACTAATTTCTAACCAAAAAGTGCAACCTTGTCATCAAGTTAAACAATACGTACCTCACAATTATCCTTTGATGAAAACTTGTACGAACCTTTCTCAATCAAAGGGGTTTAAAGAAAAGTAAAGGTATAATGTGAAAAAAATCGCAATTTTCGCTGGGCAATCTAACCCAGGATCCCTGGCTTAAGTCACCAGTGCTCTAGCTAATGTACATGCACTCATAGATTTTATTAGTGCAAGACTGCAAGTAGTACTAATCAACAGTATAAAGATAAACGTGATAGTCTTGGAAGTCGTGAGTTGTTGTAGCTCAGTGTCTAGAGCACAAGTGGCTAAAGTCAATGTCCTGGGTGTAATTTTCCGGCGAACTTGAGATTTTTTCCCTTCAAATGTTACCTTCTCTTTAAACTTTGATTGAGATCATTCATTCTAATGCCCTAGGCATAGGTTCCAACTTTTTAATAGCTTCGAGGACAAACCACACCCAATAATTGCCATTTCCCTAATTATCATTGCCACACCTATACCACACATAAGGGAGGATACCCATAGCAACTGTTGCCAGCAATAATGTGTAGTTCATAAAACATGTCTACTAATATAGACATTGTCCCGAAGTAACTGAAATTAATGAAACTAAGCTAACATCTATCTACACACAAGCCGGCAAGATCTTCAATACTAATAATACAATTTAGTTAAATAAAACTATTTGATATAATAGAAATGTTTAATTTAAGTACAATTACAAGCAAATTAAACTGTAATTTGTTAGTATAGTATCAAAACAATATGACCATATGAAGTGTACATGTATACTCAAATCACTATACAATAACAAATAACTACTGAGTGAACAAGAAAGTCATTGTCCACAAAGATTGCTGCATCTAGACTTCTGTACAATTAAAAAAACATTGCAAATGATAGCTACAATCTTGAGCACAAAATAATATTTTACAAATAACATAGCCATGTGTATATATATATATATATATATATATACATTTATGCATGTAGAGACAACAGTAGTTCCTTATAAACATTTTGAAAAACTAATAGTTGCTAAAAGTACTACTTGATGAGAAATAACAACCAAAAATTTTAATTATGTATAAATGTACCCAGTAACGCCATCCCACTTTAACACAAAAATCATTTTTTTCAACAGATATTTTCATCTATAAAATTTTCTCAATTCTTTTTCTATGTTGCATATTAACTAATGTGAAAAAAATATGCAATTATCTCATTTAATCTTACAACATGAGAAAGATTTTATGCTTCCATTTACATACTTCACAGTCTGTTAACTTTTACACAACTACAATAATTAACAAAATCTGTTCACTTAAATATATAGCACAGCAATCTCTGACAAATATGACTTGTTTGAGAAAATCAGCCTAAACGCAGCAAACAATTTTTTTCAGTATAGCCATATGGGTCGATTATTCTTCAAAAAAAATGTTATGGCTCAAATATCGGTTAGCTCTTGCTTATGTCGCAGTTGTAAGCTCTGGCGAGCTCTAGAACTCATGCTACGAGGCTAGAAACACTAGCCGGTTGGACTCGTGCATGGAGCATTGCTAAGAAATCTATTGGTGGGCTTTTCACTAACAGCAGGGAAAAACTGTAGCTAACTAATTCACTTACAATTCTACATAATCTGCGTACTCACGCAACTCTTGCCATCATAGTTTCTCGAAGAGGCCTATGTGGGCATAGCCCACATGAAGATGTTATCCAGGAAAGAAAGAGAGGCTCGGACGTTGCAAAGGACGCCCACACGGACACCAAGAATGAAGGGCACGGAGTTGCCCATACCAGAACTCTAACTGAATGGACTTTATAGCGTAGTTGTCATTATTTAGATATTGTGTGTCACGGCCAGTAGGTGTGGCTTCATGTTTGTGATTTGTATATCAGGGTTATGCGCCTGCTCAGCCCTTTTTCTTTCTTTATCGTGCAACTCGTTGTACTTATCCTCTCCTGAGTCTATAATCCTAACCTAAGAGAAGGGAGCCAATGCGCTGGGAAGATTTAGTGAGGGAAAACGAAGGGAAAGGAACCTGTTGGCTGACCCTACAAGCCCCAGGTGTGTGAGCTCAAGAGCCAGAGCCAAGGCCTGACAGTTCAACTTCCACAGCCTACATTAAGCCTATTTGACTTCTTTCAACCCGCCTACAACCGGTTTAGTCTATATAGTGTCCCAGAAACACAGGTAATAGTATACGGATTCAAGGCACGCCCCCTGGTCTTAGCAACTCCTATACGCGGCGTTTTTTTCTTCCTAAATCAGCAATAATAAGTTCAGCCAAAATACTGAAGTGTTGTAGTGTATAGGGCAAAGGCAGCTTGTGCTACAGCTTCCAAATTTGGAGGACGGTATCCATCCCAAGGCAACCTACTGGTAGTAAAAAAAAAAAACAAAAACAAAAAAAAACAACAACTATAGATGCCGCTTTTAGGACAATTTTCCAAAATCTGTCAAGATAAGGAAAAAAAAAAAAAAAAAAAAAAAAAAAGGACTAAAGGCAAAGAACAACTTAAAAGTACAAAATCTGCTATGCTCATCTTACATATCTCTCTTAACACACATATATGCTTTACCTGCATGCGGAATAGCTTTCTTGGAAGTTTTTACACTTTTGTTATTTCCGGCAGAATTTGATTGTACTTGTGATGGGTCAAGTTGTCCATATTCTTCTTTGTTCCCCTGGTTATGGACACCACGTGGTGACCTTGATGGACCTTGGAGTCTTCCAGTTTTATGATGTAATTCTGAATATTCGGTATCTTTTTGAGGAACTACTGAGTTAGTCTTTAGTCTGTCCAATGATGAGTAATTATTGGAGTCACGAGGAGGTGGCTTAGTTGGGTGGCCAGTAACATAGTCATCTACATACATGTGTATATACTAGTGATGTGCTTGAGCACAAATGGCGAGCGAGCCTAAAGACTATACTATTTTTATATGAATGGTTTTGACTTCTAACACTGAAAGCTACTGAAAATAAGTTCCAGTTTTTAAATTTCGCATACACGGTAAAGGGATTTCAGTGCCATAGTAACAACTCTCTGCAACTGCTTGAATTGAAGGGAAAAAACAACAACAAAACAATACACGTTATTTAAACGTTTTCTTTGTGATATTCTTTAGCTAAGTAGTGGTTGTAACACACAATGTTTTGACACAACTGGACATGCAACTACACAGACTTACCTTAGCGGTAGTCTAGTGGACAATGTATTTTCAAGTAAATACTGTTGCGCACGGCTTATAACCATAACAAAGAGCGCATTGACTTACCACTGCCACTAACTCGAATAGAAATGGAAGTCCCTTAAGTTTTCAAGTTTTAACTGCACCCGCAAAAGAATTCAAAACGGTAAACAATTCAATTTCTAGGGTGATACGGGTACAGATCGATAAACCAGAGGATTCTGTTTAGTGCAATTTGGGACGGGGTTGACCACATAACTAACACAAAAACGCGAGGGTCAAAGTACAAAATGACATACATACGTCCATACATATATACAAATAAATAAATAAACATCCCCGATTTTCGATTGTGTTACCCCTGTAAGTGTCTCGCTCGCTACGCTCGCTCGCCAATAATACTTATTACATGAGTCAGAGTGTGATATGGCGAAATATTTCAAGAGCAGGCTAATTTATTTTCACGAGCCAGAGGCAAGTGAAAATAAAGTGAAATATCTTGCCATAACACTCTGACAAGTGTAATAAGTGGTTTATTCCACACTAGATATCTTTACTACTGTAGTTATAGTACTAGAGGAAGGGTAACTCACAGGTAAAGTTGGTAATAGGGGCTACCCACACCCCCAGCTGATATTTTAGCAGCTGCTCTAACCCTGTTGAGCAGGGTAAAGAGCAGGGTACACCAGAGGAAGGTAGCTGTAAAACAGAGAAAATTGAATGGTTGCTATAACTACAGGGGTAATGAGCTAGTATAGCGTGAAATAACAGCGTGAAATATCTTGAGTTATTTCACAGGTCATGTACCTAAAAATATTGTGAAGATATCTAGGGTGGAATAAATATATATATATATATATATATATATATATATGTGACCCGCTCCGTGAAAATCGACCATTTGCAATAAATTATTGAAATGCGCAAAGGCCGAAAAAAGCCGAAAAATTTTTTTTCCCTGGATTTTTAGAAAATTTAACAGGGGTAAGTACAAGGGTTTCTCGACTTCTGTGCAAAATTTCAGCGTTAGTTGATAGCGTTTTCATACACTAAACTTACTTTGTCTTTTGAAGCGGTCCGTGAACGAACTTATAAAAAAACGTCATCACAGAGTCACCATAACAACTCCCGCGAAATAGCTCCAGCCTAATAGTGTCAACCAATATGGCGGAGAGAATAGCTAACGCTACAAACTTTCTGGGTGCTGACAGCTTGCGCTACAGCATATCCAGTTAGTGAACAAGAAGGCCAAAAGGCTAGAAATCTATAGAGAAACGTGGTTTGAGTAAACAAACGGCCATTTTTTTCCCGGCAAATGTGGGCGTAACCGTAACACGGAGAAATTTACGGACATTAGGTGTCTCGCTGTAAAGTGATTTTTCTCGTAAAAACGAACGGTTAAGTAGTGAAAACGCGTGTAGTGTTTTTGTTTGTATCTTTGCGGAGAAGCGCCGGAGAAAAACGCTTAAGGGCTCATCGTACTTCCTGATAAACTTTGGGCTTACTGAAGCTAAAAAATGAATTTTCATTTTTTGTTGCAAATGGTCGATTTTCTGGGAGCCGGTCACATATATATATATATACATTTATGCATATAGAGACAACAGTAGTTCCTTACAAACATTTTGAAAAACTAATAGTTGCTAAAAGTACTACTTGATGAGAAATAACAACCAAAAATTCTAATTATGTATAAATGTACCCAGTAACGCCATCCCACTTTAACACAAAAATCATTTTTTTCAACAGATATTTTCATCTATAAAATTTTCTCAATTCTTTTTCTATGTTGCATATTAACTAATGTGAAAAAAATATGCAATTATCTCATTTAATCTTACAACATGAGAAAGATTTTATGCTTCCATTTACATACTTCACAGTCTGTTAACTTTACACAACTACAATAATTAACAAAATCTGTTCAATATATAGCACAGTAATCTCTGACAAATATGACTTGTTTTGATAAAATCAGCCTAAATGCAGCAAACAATTTTTTTCAGTATAGCCATATGTGACCGTCTACGGGAAAACCGGGCACAACGCGGCGTGCGTAATATCGAGAAAAGATCGATCGATTTCTTAAAAATGTATTGTTTTAAGCCAACGGAAGGGAACGGTTAGGTCTATTATAGCGGGAACGACTTAAGCTACGACGATAAAACTTGGAGAGCTCAATATCTGGACGCCGATAACTCCGTAAGTGCCAAAAAATTTTTTTCGAAGGGTGCCGCGTTGTGCCTGGTTTTCCTATAGACGGTCACATATGGGTTGATTTTTTTTTCAAAATTTTTTTTATGGCTCAAATATTGGTTAGCTCTAGCTTACGTCGCAGTTGTAAGTTCTGGCGAGCTCTAGAACTCACGCTACGAGGCTAGAAACACTAGCCGGTTGGACTCGTGCACGGAGCATTGCTAAGAAATCTATTGGTGGGGTTTTCACTAACAGCGGGAAAAAACTGTAGCTAACTAATTCACTTACAATTCTACATAATCTGTGTACTCATGCAACTCTTGCCATCATAGTTTCTCGAAGAGGCCTATGTGGGCATAGCCCACACGAAAATGTTATCCAGGAAAGAAAGAGAGGCTCGGACGTTGCAAAGGACGCCCACACGGACACCAAGAATGAAGGGCACGGAGTTGCCCATACCAGAACTCTAACTGAATGGATTTTATAGCGTAGTTGTCATTATTTAGATATTGTGTGTCACGGCCAGTAGGTGTGGCTTCATGTTTGTGATTTGTATATAAGGGTTATGCGCCTGCTCAGCCCTTTTTCTTTCTTTATCGTGCAACTCGTTGTACTTATCCTCTCCTGAGTCTATAATCCTAACCTAAGAGAAGGGAGCCAATGCGCTGGGAAGATTTAGTGAGGGAAAACGAAGGGAAAGGAACCTGTTGGCTGACCCTACAAGCCCCAGGTGTGTGAGCTCAAGAGCCAGAGCCAAGGCCTGACAGTTCAACTTCCACAGCCTACATTAAGTCTATTTGACTTCTTTCAACCCGCCTACAACCGGTTTAGTCTATATTATAGTGTCCCAGAAACACAGGTAATAGTATACGGATTCAAGGCACGCCCCCTGGCATTAGCAACTCCTATACGCGGCGTTTTTTTTCTTCCAAAATCAGCAGTAATAAGTTCAGCCAAAATACTGAAGTGTTGTAGTGCATAGGGCGAAGGCAGCTTGTGCTACAGCTTCCAAATTTGGAGGACGGTATCCCAAGGCAACCTACTGGTAGGAAAAAAAAAAAAAAAAAAAGAAAGAGGAAAACTATAGATGCCACTTTTAGGCCAATTTTCCCAAAACTGGTCAAGATAAGGATAAAAAAAAAAAAAAAAAAGGACTAAAGGCAACAAACAAAGAACAACTTAAAAGTACAAAATCTTACAAATAGCTATGCTCATCTTATATATCTCTCTTACCACATACATATATGCTTTACCTGCATGCGGAATAGCTTTCTTGGAAGTTTTTACACTTTTGTTATTTCCAGCAGAATTTGATTGTACTTGTGATGGGTCAAGTTGTCCATATTCTTCTTTGTTCCCCTGGTTATGGACACCACGTGGTGACCTTGATGGACCTTGGAGTCTTCCAGTTTTATGATGTAATTCTGAATATTCGGTATCTTTTTGAGGAACTACTGAATTAGTCTTTAGTCTGTCCAATGATGAGTAATTATTGGAGTCACGAGGAGGTGGCTTAGTTGGGTGGCCAGTAACGTTAGATTTATCTCCAACTTGATGTGTGTGATCGTAAATTTTGGAAGTTGGACTCTATTAGACACAAATAATAAATATAATAAGAATAACATCATTGAAGTTATCAAACGGAAAGCAGGATTGTAATAGCAAAGTGCATTAGCTACCAAGATTGTTAAAAAAAAACTCTTCTGAAATACTTATAACCAAACTATGTGTGTTTGTGCATACCTACATGTGTACACGAGTGTTGATTACACTTAATGGACTTACAATGGTGAATTGCATCATCTACAATGCTATTATTACTTTGTTATATAAAAGTGCAATATTAATTAAAGTCGTAAAAGGCCAAAACTTATGTGGATTTAGTAGTAGTGGTTGCAGAAATACATAGGTCAGAGCTATTATAAATTTGGTAGGACACTGAAATTTCTAAGAATTCCTGCCAGTCGCTAGTCTTTATCAATAGATCACATAAAGACACCAGAGCACTTACTGTCATCAATAAGATCTGATTTGTACGGGGATCAGTTTTAGCTCATGTACCCAAAGGATATTTGTGCAGCTTACTCTACATCTGAAAGATTTCTTGTGTTACATTAATTAAGCCACATGCTTTAGTTTTGGATCTCCTAATTTCACATCCCTCTCTCTCTCTTTTTGGATGTGAGGTGGGACGAATGGGGTAGCTATATTTTATTTGTTTTTATAAACCCTCTATTTTTCCTTCTCATTGCGCTTTGCTTCCCTCTTTTATTTCCCTTCAAACTTTCCTTTGATCCTCGCGCTACTTATTTTTTCTTTATTTCTTATTTTTTTACTGAGTTATTGTTTAGTCTGTCCAATGATGTCTTCCTGCCTCTTTTTTCCCCTATTTCTCCTTTATGCTAAACCCTATTTTTAACATGAGCATGTTAACTCATGGGTTCTTTTCAGGAAAGCAGCATCATTGGAACATAAGAAATAAGTAAGAGATGAATACATTTCACTCGATGAGAAGGGAATTAAAACTGGGGAGACAAACACCTGAAGGAGCACAAACAGCAAGTGTCAGTGTTAGCCTACAAAATACAAAACAAATAAGCTTGCAGTTAACTAGCTAAGATTCCTAATAACATATCACAAGACAAGTACTTGGCTAAAAGCTGAGCACTCATATCAATTAGAAAATACATTCTACCCTCAAATAATAACAGGCAAGCTACATTGTTTTTGAAGCTCCCAGTATGACTTCCACACTATAGCAGCAGCTAAACTTCAACTGTTCTCTGTTAAGTAATAGCTACAGTGCATTTATAGGACAATTTGAGGTACACATGATCGATAATAGATGTTGGCTGATAGTTGAGAATTTACACTAGCCTTACAAACCCTCAGCACACGTGCGTGAGAGGGTTACGGTACTAGTCTGTCTGTCAGTCAATCAGTCATTCTGTCACACAACAAAAAAGCGTATCTTGAAGATTGCAGTGTCCTGTAGATTAAACCAAGCATCAAAATGTTGCACTGGAAATTTTAGGCTGTATGATTGTAAGCAGTAGTCCAACCGTATTCATGTGTTTCTTTGCTTCCGGCGATAGTTTTGGATTACACTATAATCTCAGCGGTTTACCGGAGTGCTTGGAGTTTTTACTGGTGAGGTGAGTGTAGCTTGTATGCTTGCATGAGGCATATTCATATTCATATTACTCCAAATAAGTTATTCTTTGGTCTTTGTAATAGCTGCTAATGTACAGTAATGCCATGGGTTCATTTGCAATGAAGCTCAGAGAAGAATTGAATAAATTGTTGTTTATACTTATTCTACTGATACAATTTTTTTTAAATTCATAGTTAGATAAACACAATATATGAATATTTAAAAAGATGTGGCTGTTGAAATGAAAAGGCACATACTGACACTCTATATGTAGTCCTAATAATATAGGAATAAAGAGAAAATTATCTAACTCTTTTAACTTTATTAACCCTTTGCGGACGAAAGTGGGCGAGCAATTATGTAATTAAATACGCGCACGCCGTAAAACCAATTAGCTGCCTGAGACGACGTTTTACCAGTTGGAGTTTGACACATGGAAAAAGAAAACGGGCGAGTGTTTCTTTTGTGTTAGGCCTCAAATAATCTGCCTCTAGCGTTGTAGTGGTAATTCGTTAGTTTATAGTTTATAGAGTTGTTTTGAATACAAACTTAGTTGGAATTATCGAGGAGGCCATAGTTTGTTAGCTATTTTTTTAGCTTATATTTATGAAAGGAGAAATCACACCCAAGTGTAAGTTCTAGTTTTAGTTTGCTTATTTCTAGCTACTTTAGGCCTTTACTTCTTAGTCGATGTTCTATTTGAAAATAGCTAGACACAAAGTGTAGACATTTTTTTTTTTTTTTATTTAGTTGGTGCACTTGATATAAGTTATACTTATTTTATAAGACTTATTTTGTAGAATAGAGATTGCAAAAAGTATACTATGTAAGCTGAAAGTTTTAGCGCGCTACGCGCTCTGTAACTGTAATAACAGAGCGGGAAAGAGCTTGTCACGAATTCGTGACAGCCGTATTCTCTTGACGCACCCGGTGTGTCACAGATTTGTGACTATCGTACACGCGCGTTAAGTTACGGCGGTCACGAATTCGTGACGATCGTACGCAAAGGGTTAAACAAACATGTAATGACTTCAAAGTCAACACAAAAATGCAAAACATCTCTTGCCTTTTTCTTTTCATTCTGCATAAGGCGCTTTGATTTATTCTCTTTGAGATTTCCACTGTCAGATTTTTTATCATCATCAGGTAGTTTTTCTTCAGATAATGCACTTTCCTTATCTATTTCAGAATCCTAAACAAACAAAAAAAAATTAGTAAACAGTGACCAAAGATAAATTGCTGGATAAACTTCAGATATTTGACACCCATACAACTTCAAGTATTACAAAAATTAATATGTATCATTTTTGGGCCATAAAATATACCAATTATTTATACCATTTTCTCTTATTGTTTTACAAAACAAAAATAATATCAGTTAGGACTAAAACTATGACTATCAAACTCACCCAAAGCCTTGCTAGAAAAAAAAAATGCAATGAATTATGTTGACACAAAAATGAGACAAATGAAGTATTTTAGTCATTCATTTGTAACACTTGATACCCACACTTTCCACCTCCCCTACCCTTTTTAATCATATAGTGTCATTTTCCTGAACCCATTTGGGAAGCAATACAGTACAAGAGAGATACAGTAACTAGAGCTAGTTTGAACCCATACAACTTTAAGTACTATTACAAGAACTTTTGTTGGGCAATAACATATATCAATTATTTACACTGTCTTCTCTTATTGTTTTACTAAACAAAAATAATATCAGTTAAGGCCGAAACTATGACTATAAACCCACCCATACCGTGTTATTTGGTGGTTAAAAAGTAGATATGCAATATACTAGCCATGGTTAAATATATTTGGAGAACAATACTTACACAAAAATAGGACCAATAAAGTATTTCAGTCATTTCTCTGTTACTTCTGATGCTAACATCTCCATCCCCCCCCTCTATTTTTAATGATTATCAATCATATAGTTTATATACAGTAATTGTGACACTTTCTTGAACCCATGTGGGAAAAAATATAGTACCAGAGAGTCCCAAATTGAACACCCTATCTGTTCAAGCCATACCTGAACAGAACCTTGACTTGCTTATCGCAACTGTGACTGTTTACATTCCTAATTTCTACCCCTTGTGTTCATACTTATTAATAGTTATTATATCTCATTCACCCAATCTCCATACCTAGCCTGCTCTTTGTATCATAGCTTGTTTTGTCTCATGGGGCCCTGTTCTGCTCTGCCTATTAAAGGGTAGTGCAACTTTCTCTCTCATACTACTTCTATCAGTGTTACTACTACTATTACTACTTTAGATATCAATTTACTAAATTGTAATAAAATATTCTCACGTGTCAGTAATGACGCCAACAATGGTGTGTGTATTGATGAATAATCCGTGAGCTGAGCCCAGTTGGTAAAGCATGGCCTCATATTGAATGGGAAAAGCATCATCACATTCTGTGATCGAGGAAACGAAAGCTATTATAAATGACCACTAATTGTAGCTAAAGCAGGTGAAATCCATGAGGAATAGTTGGACAAGGCAATAGAAAGCCCTTATCCATAATGAGGACAGAGAGCTCGAGAAGCAGGAGAGATTGACCAAGAGAATAGGGTATCCATGACTCAAAAAGAGAGCTGAATAGAGAAAAGTTAGAGATAATTTAGGAAGAAAGAGAGTAGGAGAGTGAAACTGATGTAAATCAATCAGGTAGCGGAGAATGATAAAAAGATATTGTCATAATTTTGGAAGTACATCAAGTGGTACTTGCTAGTACAATATCTGGTCGCTTAGTACCGGAACACGTGGGGTTACTAGTATAGGATAGTTCTGCTGTGGGATAAGCATCGTAATTGTGGGAGTTGAGTCACTATTCCTCTGTCATTCTTAGGTAATGAGCTAATTACACGTGATAATACACGTTTATTTAAAAATACTTGGGCATGTTTATAATAGTACAGAGTGGCAATTTGGTGCTTTCAAAGTGGGTAAGATTGCTAGTGAATTAAATATAATGTTTGCTTTACCTCTAAATAGCTACAATTGTTTCTAGAATTTTACACTTTTTAATAACCCTTAATAGTTGAATATTCAATCTTCTCTATAGCCTTTTTAGTTGCTTACTTCAGTATAAACATATCTTGAAAATGGCAGCCGCCTGAAGATTAAAACAAGCATTAAAATGTTGCACTGGATATTTTAAGTCCATTTAATGTGCCAGAATTTTTTTCCGACTTATTTTTTACAGAAAAAGCAAATTATTTTTAGGCCGTACGATTGCTAGTGATTGTCAGTAACGTCTCCTATTGTCACACTCTACTCACATGGGAAAATAATTTCTTGCCCCTCTGACTGTTGCTATTTTACATCCTAGTCTCAGTAGTTTACCTGTTAGAGTTCCCCGTTGAAACTACCTTGTGGAGAACTGAACTTCCAACCTCAACAGCACTCCACAGAAGGAGCCATTAAACTATGTATTGAAGTCATTTAAGTCATTAACACTTTCATTCGAACAAGAAACACTTTCACACAGATCATATCACATTAGCAGCTGGAACTATATTTAGAATCATTCACACTTAGCTAGAGACTATTTTTAGAACATGAGCAGCATGAGTATTTAAGCAAAGCTGTTCATGGTTCCACTCACTCTGTGTATGTCTATGGTGTCCTTGTGTATTGTCTTGTTACTGTACATGTTTTTTTTAAACCTACCCCTGCCAATTCAACATGTGGGTAGCTACAGTTTGACAATTCAGTATCACTTGCCACAGAAGTCTAGTGGCAGCAACTACTAAACTGCTGCACCAATAGTGAGAGTTACAGAAGCTTGCCAACCCCAGACAAGAATACTGCAAATTCCCACATACCTGTTAAGTGAGTGTTTCTTGAATGTTTTCTTATGAAGACAGCATCTACGTCTACCGTTTCATTACAAGAGCTACATACTGACTACCATGAGCCACATATCGACATATTGATACTACACCAAATAAACTAGTGATGTGCTTGAGCACAAATGGCGAGCGAGTCTTAAACACACTAAATGTAAATTTGCCGTTTGAATGCTATCGGTTAGAAAATGGACTCAATAAGTACACAAGACGTAACTGTGTAGGCAAAAAATCAGATAGGTCAGAGACAAAAACCTAACCTGTCAATAAAGGTAAAGATTTTTCAACAGCTAAGCAGTCCTTGTAACACACAGCACCTTCACATACACTTGTTCACTTGATGTACCAACACAAAAATTACTTCCTTCAGTGATTTGATATTAGTAGTATTGTAAGCACAATACTTTCACACAACTGAACATACCTAGGCAAGACTTACCTTCGTGGTTAGTCTAGTGGACAATGAATTTTAAAATAAATGCTGTTGAGTAGGGCTTATAACTGTGACAAATAGCGTATTAACTTACCACCGCAACTAACTCGAATAGAAATGTAGCTCCAGTAAGTTTTTGCACCCGCAAAAATATTCAAAGCGGTAAACAATTCAATTTCTAAGGTGATACGGGTAATGGTCGCTAAACCAGAGGATTTTGTTTAGTGGAAGTTTGGGACGGGGTCGAATGTTGAGCGAACACAAAAATACGGAGGGTCAAAGCACAAAATGACATACGTACGTCCAAACATATATACAAATAAACATCCCCGATTTTCGATTGTGTTACCCCTGTAAGTGTCTCGCTCGCTACGCTCGCTCGCCAATTATTCTTTGGGTCTTTGTAATAATTAGCTAGCTACTTTATGGTAATGCTGAGGGTGCGCACCTTTGGTGCTTCATTTAAAGAAGCAAAATTGTGTGGGTGAACTTTCGTGTGTTCATTTCCATACAAAAAACAAACAAACTTGTTTATGCCAAGAATTCTTGGCTAAACCAGTTGAAGGTTTTGGACAAAATTAGAGTTTATATATCTTAACCCTTTCATCGCCGTAACCGCCATACAAAATATTCTTTTATACCTATAATTGAATAAATCTACCTAATATTTTAACACTTTTCAATTTACTTGCATGCTTCGCTAGTCCGCTTTTTGTTGTGTGACAGAATGACTGACTGACTGACAGACAGACAAACTGAGTACTGTAACCCTCTCACGCATTTGCGCTGAGGTTTAATAAGCTATTATTCGCATTACAGGGTGTGTGTTCATAATAAAGCATTTATAGTGCAAGCACAATGAAAAATTTGCTCTACTTTTTTGGTTATTTTCTGGTAGTTTTATGTGCAATTATAAGCCCCCAAAATTACTATTGAAGAACCTCTCACCTTAGAGATATAACCAGATTCATGATTACTTCCTATTGTGGGTGGGGCTTAGTGATGATGTAGATAGGGGAACAGCTATACTTGGTTTGTTTAGTTAGCCTATGGCTGTGGGTTTGCTTTAGCAAACAATGTCTGATGAGTCTGAGGCAGAAGAAAGTAGCCAGTATAGATTGGACTACAGCTCACAGAGACAGTAATGATGGTAGCAATATTGCCAGATTTCTTAAAACATGAGCCAACCACTAGTGCCTGAGTGTCTGATCATACTTCAAATCATAGGTGTAGAAACATTTTCTTAACAGGGGGGAGGGGGAGGGGGAGGCACAACATGACAAGGATAAGCATTTACTTGAGGTAGTGCATCATCATGCAAAGATATTTGAGCTAGTTCCAAGTTATTGATTTATCTTCACACTAAATTAAGGAACTCCCTCCTATCATTCACACGAACTCAAAATTTTGGCACTGTCTAATTGCTCTGTCTTCTGTCTCAAAATTGTAATTAATGCATGGCATCTGTAAATACATAGGAAGTTGAAATATTGTGGGGGGGAGGGGGCAAATCCCCCCCCCCCCCCCCAGTTCCTACACCTATAGTACAAATGGTAATGCTTCAGATGCTAGCAGTGATAACTCTGACGACTTGCTGTGAAAACATGGTAGTATAAATAGACTAGTATAAATAGACTATTTACACAATAACTAGTGTGCTTGTTGGTGTATTGTAAGGACCGTAACATTAGTGAATAACGTGTGAGTGTTGTCTTTACTATGTTGGACCTATCACAACTGTGAATCAGAGAAGTTAATTTTTCTTTGAAATAAACTTTCAGCAATAGCTACTAGGATGGTTGTTTAGAACAGAGATATTAATAAGCAGCTCAGGGCAAAGTTACCATCTTTATACAATGCAATGGGGCATCTAGTGAAGCAATCTGCAGGAAAAAAAAACTGATTTTTTAAAAGCAACTACATAATGTAACCATGAGAACTGAAACACTATGCAAGTATGTACGATCATTATACCAACTCATAAATTAATAGTGTCACAAGTAGTATAATTGAATCCAGTGTTGTAGAGAATCACACATGTACTTTGAAATTTATGAATGCTATAGTAAAAGGTCTTTTTATCAGCTCTATCCTGTAATAGCTTCACCAAGGCTATATCCATAATCATGAATAGAAGGATTGAGAGCTTGAGAAGCTAGAGAGATATAGACAAAGGGAGAATGGAATCCTTAACTCAAGAAGAAAGAGTTGAATGAGAAAAAGTCAAGAAGAAAGAGAATAGGAGAAGGGTACTGATGTAACTATATCAAGTAGTGCCTTAATTTCCGTCTGTTTCTCACTGATTTCACCCACTTTTAACTACAATTAGTTGTCTTTTCTAATTGCCTTTGTTTCCTTAACTTTACCCATTCAGTTTGAGGTGACATTTTACCAACTGGGTTCAGGTCATGAATTACATGACTCGTCATCTGTCATTGTCACTGTCATTAGATGGTGGAGTGGTTTGCAGTCAATCAATACTAAACATTTTTGACAATAATTTATATTTTTCAGAAGACCATAATTTTTTAAGGGCATCAAGTAAACTCTAGTATTTTAAAACCATATAATTATACTTCCAACAAAGACCTCAGTTCACTAACACTTAGACAAATTTTTGAACTTTATTAATATATTACTAGTTAGAGCATAAATCAAAGAAGTATTTGCATTTCCATGTGTTATCAATATCATTATAATTATTATGGTCTATTACACATGTAGTGTTTTTTTACCTGTGGTTTCAAACGCTCACCCTATACATGTAGTTGACTTTCTCAATAGTGTGATGAAATGGAATTGAAAGAATATTATAAACTGTACCTGTCATAGGTTATGTTATATAGAATAAAGTGCAGTTCAGTTTAGTGGTTTTTGTATCTTTCCAGAAGGATATCTTGAACATTATATTTTTATAAGTAAGTGCTTTGAAATATAATCTTCCAGTTTCTTGACGTTTCTTTCCCATGAGCCATCCCTGTAGGTTCTTTGTACAGGGAGATCAATGTCTCAGTAAACCTCTTCTCTTCTTTACCTGCCTTCAACACGGACTCACTGAGTTTCTCATTCTACCAATCCCCTATGTCCCTCTCAGTTTGATAAAGTTGACTTAGTCATAATTGGGCACCACCAAAACTTGCGTAGCTTCTCAAGATGGCTACTTACTTTCCGTCACCATTTGTCCTCATACTGATGCCTAATTATATTCTCATTTTGCATACAATCCAGGACCTTCTATACTCTAGAGGATGTTTCTAGAGTGATTGTGTGCATGCACTTTAAAAACTACTCAGAAAAAATAATAGAGGCAAACACCAGTCTCATTTCACCAATTAAAATAATCATACAAACACAGCTGGATGGATGCTGATTTAACTCAGATGTGTACTGCTGCAGTATGTCAACATTAATAATCCTTCAGCAACTCAACGCCACACTGTCTTTTGACCACACCATCTTTAGCCTGTGCTTCCCCTCTTTACAGCCTTACTAGCAGACTGCTGTATGGAACTGTGCACTTATTTAGCATGCTGGCTTCCTTTCCTGAACACAATCCTGCCTGCCTGCCTGTGGGGGTGCTTCTGTAGTGCCAGCTTATACTTGCTTCCTATCTCACATCACTACCAGTGGCTTATCTGGTCGACAGGGCGGAGTTATCTCTTTTCGCGGGAAAACCAACAGATTCAGCGTGTTTGCATGGGCGTTTCCTGCGTATTCAGCTAACCGCTGGTGGTTCTATGAAGTATCCTACTTCTGAGTCATTTTTTCTAGTAAGATTAGACTATAAATTCTAAAGTCTCCTGTTTATTAGAGTCTGGGGAAGGTCCACACAAAAATTTTCTTCAAAAATCTGTAATAAAGCTACTCATGGAGGCCCCTCCCTTGGGCTGCGAAGGAAAAGTGTGGTTAGTTTTGAAGTAATGGAGTGTTTGCTAGTTTCTTAGTATAATTAGACTGTATCTGGCCCTGTAATAGGTATAGTTCATCCTAGAAAAGCATGATAAGAAATACTTTGATCAGTGGTAGTGTACTAAAACTGACACATAACTTTGAAAGCAAAAAAATTAATATCAGGACCATGGAAAAGGAAGTATAAAATTAACTGTGGGATTTTGGGGAAGTTCTTAATGCATTATTTGCTTTCTAAGTTAGGTCGAGAAATAACTTTAAAGTGTAGCTATAGAGGGGAAAAGAAACTCATTAATATTTATGAGCTAACACTATAACCTAACCTTAAGTAGTTTTACTCGGACCCCACCTATAGTAAGTCCGTTAAAATAGAAAAAAGGGGTTTCTATTCTGGTGGAGCTGACTGCAAATATATTTTAAAATTTATTATTTCAGAGTTACGTATTTATTTCTTAAAAGTTTGTATTTAGGAATACCTATGAGTCATAATATTTACTTACCTGTGTTTCTCTTTCTTTTTTCAATGCCATAGTTACTGCTTCTTTAGTTCTAGTATTGGCAGCTGTAGTTGATTCACCCCTATCTCTGTGATGCTGAGTTACATTCTTTTCAGCAGAGGATATTCCCTTATCATCAAACTCTATATCCTATATAGCACAGAGGTATCCCATATTTAAACACTAAAACGGATTAAAATGATATGGCCATTAAAATAGAATAAGGCAGCTCTCATACTTGTGCTATTTTAGTAGGCAAAGTCACCAACTTTATATGTATGTGATAATGTGTGGTTAATAACATGGAGATCAATTCTTAGGAAAAAGGTCCATTTTAACGCCTACTAATACTAATTTCTTCTTTTCACTGTCATTTTTATTTTGTTTCCTCATCAAAACATAAACAAACAATTAGTTACATTACTAACAATAACATATCTCTTACCTCTAGAGCATGACCTGGTATCAAAACACATTCCCGTTTGATACTTTCACTTCCACCATCAGTCATTCCTTTGATAAAATCTATAATTTCAAAACCAATAATTCAAAACTGATTAAATTTTCTAAGGCAGAAGTGCGTGATTAACTAACACACTGAAATCAAAGGGTATCACCCTTTGGACAGCATGCTGAAGTAGCATCTTCAAACTGCACGCTCAAGTAGCAGTGTACTTACCTATAACGATTCTGAAAAGAAGCAAAAATGATATACTTAAGCCCAAATGTAAAGCATAGCTGTACATGAATAAGATGCTGAAATTTAACCCTTAAGCGCGCAGCAATACATTTTAAAGTGCAATTTTCTAAAATATTTTTTAAGCGTGATTGCTGATGCTAGCACATTTTTACTAGCGCCATCATTTTCTCTGTATTTCAAAGCACGTAATGATTGCGTGTCCATTCGTCTAAATAGAATAAAAACATTTTTTTGAAAAAGTTGAAAATCGCCGACAAAAAAGGCCGTGGCCGTCAACTTTATCGCTGATTTACAGGAAGATTCATCCCATTTGTTATGAAGTGATGTATCATGTTATTTTTAGCTACAACTGATTTTTATTGGAATGAAGTTTACTTTGTGAATGGATACTCCATAAAAAAACTGACACGGAGAATTATTTATTAGAATATAAAGTCTTGAATTGTAACCTCACTAGATATTATCGGTCTATCACCACTATTTCTGTTAGTAGGTGGCAGAAGGGGAACGAACTGCTCGTACGTAGTTGTCCGTCTTTTCCCCATATTGAACGACAAGTTTAATAAATTGTTCATAAATAGGGCAGTCGTCCAAAAAAGTAAAACAGTTGTGCTTCAAAGCCTTGTCATTTAGAGGTAACTCAGCCATACATTTAATCATACAATTGTCCAGAACTATGCATGAGCACATGTGGTATTATATATGCAACGTTCAATGCAGGAAAATACTAAACACTCGCATGATACAGAAATACTCGAGGAAAATATCCCACGTGCAATAAATATATATATTCCATATAGGCATATAATATGTATATTCTGACAGTTCACTTGGATTTGTACAAGGGGTGTCGGAACGGGTGCGGCTGAGTGGCCATGGCCGCACCAATATTTTAACAAAAAGGGGCATGTATATTATTTTTCTACTCTTTACCTGAATTATGCTTGTTATCAAACTTGGGCGGTCAAAATCGAGCGGTTGATATGACTTCTGCAGGGATTAGATACCACCTGCCTGGTCCTTCATTTAATATTCCAAAGTGATCTTTTGGAAAACAAACAAACAAATGTAGTTCAGAAATCCTTCCCGTCACGTTGGTCTGTAAAATGGCCATTTTTGCACTACTAGGTGTCTTCCATTCAGTTATTTGCCATACTTATTTGAAGAAAATAAAACTAAGACTGCCACAAATGGCAGGCATTTGTAAGTTCTAATCATGAAGGATTAAGTTTTTTTTCAATGTTTTTTGTCATTGTGTTATTTGCTTTATATGTCCAAGTAGCTGTGTTAAGTATAATTATTATATATACACTCTAAATAATAGCTTTTACTGAACCTACTGATTGTTATAAATATCGTTTTACTTTGTAATATAATGAAATATGGCTTGTACTGAATGATGTGATTACACTCATGGAAATGTCTCATTTTGTTTCAGTCTACTTGTTAATGAGTGAGTAGTGTGCTTTAGCAAAGATTTCTATTATTATTCATTGTTCATTTGTTCCAAAAAAAGCAACAAGCTGGCTGCCTCACTTAAGACAAAATATAATCCTAAGCTTAGCTAGCCAGCGAACTAACAAACCAAGCTAGTTGATCATTTCAGTGTCTGTATTATAGTTACCATGACTTACTGTAACTATCAAACTGTTGGAAACTGAGAAAAAAGAAGAAGCACAAAATGGCCTGCAAAACTATGTCTATACGCATCTAGTGTTATTTAAAGCCATACCTGTCTAGTACTCTTACACAAGGTAGGGTCTAAACTGAGTAAGGCCTCCCCCACCAACAAAGTAAGTGGCCCCAACTATAACTTACTGCCGTTCAGCTGAGCACCACCATTTTCCAAGCACAAATAAAAGTCTTACGTAACCCGTAACATGAACTTCCGGTTAGATTACGGAATTCAACGTTAACTCCGCCAGAAATTGAATAAGAAGTTTTAATTGCAGTTTTTTCCAAATAACAGTGCCCAATTTAGTTAGATTGCCGCTCATATATTTAGTAAACTAAGCAGCGCCTGCCTATAAACTTGGTATCAAAATACTCCATAAGAAGTGCTCTACACAGTGGTATGAATAACTCATTTTTCAATTTTTAACGCAATTGGTCCCTTCAAGTACTGTCACATTTATTCCATAACTTACTTTGATATATATCAACAACTAGCTGCACCAAGATGAGAATGAGACTAATGAGACCAAATGCCAATGCTGTATAGATGAGACCATCTCTGTGTCCTTGCCACCTCCTGTCACATGTATCTAGTATAGTAAAATCAATGATAGATTTAAACTAACTATGTACAACATTATAATTAAGTACAGTGGAACCTCAATTATCAGAACCTCAATTATCAGAACCTCAATTATCAGAACCTCAATTATCAGAATCTCAATTATCAGAACCTCAATTATCCGCACATTCAGGTTATATGAAAGGGAAATTTGTTGCGCATGCGCAAATATTTTCAATGAATAGCAGCTGAATTTTGAGTTGGATGTGGTGGTGGAGGTGGTGAAGTGGAAAAAGGACAGTTTTGACCACTGAAAAGAAGAAAGAGATACTGGACAAGCTGAAAACAAGATAGTACTTCCTTTGGCTACAGAGTACAGTATTGCAATTTTGACTGTGTGCAATATATAGAAGAACAAAGAAAAGATAAGATCATTTATATATCCATGGATAGCCAGACTGTAGTGAAGAAAAGAAAATCAATGAAAAATGCAAATGATGTCCAATTGGATAAGAGGTAAGTAAAGTTCTCTCACTAATTTAGCTATAAATAAAACTACTGTACTGAATAACCAAGTGATATAAATATATATAGTGTACCTATGGTCTGTCTAAAATAGAGTTGAAGGAGTGCCTATTTCGGGTCCAATTATTTGTGAAAAGCCAAATTATTTGTTTAAAAGCCAGTCGAGGATGGTTATAGATATTTTGCGTCCACCATGGAAAGAGGCAACTATAGGAAAAAAGGTAACAGCTGATGTTTGTAATTGTGATGAAACTGGGCTCTATTTTGGTCTCCTCTCAAGAAAAAATTAACACCAACTTCAGAAAAGTCAGCTCCTGGCATGAAGTATCACTAAGATAGAGTGACACTGGATGGCTCATTCAAATGCTACAGGAACTCACAAATTTCATCTAGCTTTTATTGGTAAATTATAACTAACAAAGTAATTTTTTAATTCAGCGAAGTGAGCGGAGCTGACTTATTAATGAGTCCGCGATTGAGTTAGGTCTAGAAATTGTTTTTGTTCTTGCGTGGGCGTACGTGTGCACATTTTCTCCTACGCGATTGCGTTGACCGGGTACCTTCTTAGCAACATTTTGTTTTGTTTACCCGCCGTACGAAGTAGCGATGCCCAGTTAAACAAATTCTGTGAAAGAGAGACAAAACGTTAGAAACGCTCGGTCAAGAGCTTTGAGGGCGTTAGAAACTCCAGAAGAAAATTTAGTAAGGAGAGATAAGTGAAAAAGACAGGGCAAGGAGGAGGAGAGCTAAAACGAAACAGAAACAGGTAGCAAAGTAAAGAATCTTTCTTTTTGAAAAGTCATTAAATGTTCTTAATTTATTTATTAGACTATTCCTGAGGATTACGGTACCAATCAACTTGATACAGCTGTAGACTCAACTACTCTTGAAGGGAACATGCATCGCTCGCTAGCAAGCGTTTTCCAATAACTGGTCCCGAAAGAGTCTTTCACATCATGGCTGGTGCAGTTTGCAGAAATAAATAATCAATCTGTCACTAGTAGAAGCCGTACTAACTATAATGGATACTAACACGTGAAGCCACACCCACTCACACAAAGCCCCGCTTAATGACTGTGCATAAAGTTGGTTGGGCCATAACCCGACCAACCTGACCGTTTGCTACATTAATGCTGTCTTCACAAGAGAAGGTCATACAAGCGACTCACCTCACCAGTAGTTCAAAGGAACCTCAAAGCACTCCGGTAAGCCGCTGAGACTATAGTGAGTAATGGCAAAACTATTACAGGCAGCAAATAAATTATTTGCTCACAAAAAATAAAGTTGAAAGTAAAAATTCTGGCACATTAAAGGGACTTAAAACATCCAGTGCAACATTTAGATGCTTGTTTCAATCTTCGGAGGCTGCCATCTTCAGGAGTTGCTTTTTGTTTGTGTAAAAGAATGAAGAAGGACTGAAGAGAGTACCTGTGAAACTGATGACTGCAGTCTTCAACAACAGAGTTGCAACCTTTACTTACACAGCTTGGCTGTAACTCATTTGAGGAGGAAGTGAGAAGGTGGCTGTCAGGTTATGAAGATATTTCATGTTAACTGCTATCAGATGAAGACATTCTGCAGCAGGTACTGCATTATAAGTGACTAATGATAACTTTCAGATGTTGACCTTTTATTATATTAATGCAGGCTACACAAGAATCACCAGAAAACTCAGATGAAGAAGATACATCAGCACTTTTACCTGGTATACCCACTCATGGTGCAGCAGCAGAGATATTGGAGAAATGTGTTATTTGGTATGAACATAAAATAAAAAGCTAAACATACAACTTTTCTCCATCAAAAAAGTACATACACTAGTGATGTGCTTGAGCACAAATGGCGAGCGAGCCTAAAGACTATACTATTTTTATATGAATGATTTTGACTTCTAACACTGAAGCTACTGAAAATAAGGTCCAGTTTTTAAATTTCGCATACAGGGTAGAGGGATTTCAGTGCCATAGTAACAACTCTCTGCAACTGCTTGAATTGAAGGGAAAAAAACAACAACAAAACAATACACGTTATTTTCTTTGTGATATCCTTTAGCTAAGTAGTGGTTGTAACACCCAATGCTTTGACACAACTGGACATGCACCTACACAGACTTACCTTAGCGGTAGTCTAGTGGACAAAGTATTTTCAAGTAAATACTGTTGCGCACGGCTTATAACCATGACAAAGAGCGCATTGACTTAACACCGCCACTAACTCGAATAGAAATGGAAGTCCCTTAAGTTTTCAAGTTTAAACTGCACCCGCAAAAGAATTCAAAACGGTAAACAATTCAATTTCAAGGGTGATACGGGTACTGATCGATAAACCAGAGGATTCTGTTTAGTGCAATTTGGGACAGGGTCGACCACATAACTAACACAAAAACGCGAGGGTCAAAGTACAAAATGACATACATACGTCCATACATATATACAAATAAACAAACATCCCCGATTTTTTCATTTTTACCCCTGTAAGTGTCTCGCTCGCTACGCTCGCTCGCCAATTAGCTTAAAAAAAACAAAAAGAAGCGAAGTTCAAATTTAAAACAAACTACATTGCCATCTTTTATTATTAAAGAATGAATAAATCTGTGTTATAAACACTGTTGAATACATTATTCGATCACAATTATTGTGAAAATAGGTGCAAGAACTCATGAATATTCATAAACCTTGATCAATAGGGTCTTGGTCCCAAGTTATTCAGATAATTGTGGTTCCACTGTACTAAAATATATATATATAATTATATTATATATATATATATATATACATACCAACAATTGGCTCAAATTAATAAACCACAGATAGTGAAAGGCTACAGCAAGCAAATTTTAATTGGACTGGCCAGGAAGTAGGTGTGGTTTTAGATAATCACCATAACCAAAAGTTTGTTTTAGTTATGTAAATTAAAAAAAATTACATACATTTGGTACAAAAAGTTACAGTTAAAATTTTTGCCTTTAAAAATTGTTTAAAAATATATTACAACTAAAACTAAACTTTTTTACTAAAACAACACAAGTAAATCTCATAACACAAGTATGTCAAAAACAACAACAACAACAAACAAACAAAAAAATAACAACAGCATATTTTGCTTTAAGTGTAAAACTATCAAACCAATTCTTTGCAAGCGTTTTCCAATAACTGGTCCCGAAAGAGTCTTTCACACTATGGCTGGTGCAGTTTGAAGAAATAAAAAATCAATCTGTCACTAGTAGAAGCCGTACTAACTATAATGGATACTAACACGTGACGCCACACCCACTCACACAAAGCCCCGCTTACTGAGTGTGCATAAAGTTGGTTGGGCCAAAACCCGACCAACCTGACCGTCTGCTGTCTTCACAAGAGAAGGTTTACATACAAGCGACACTCACCTCACCAGTAGTTCAAAGGAACCTCAAAGCACTCCGGTAAGCCGCTGAGACTATAGTGAGTAATGGCAAAACTATTACAGGCAGCAAAGAAATTATTTGCTCACAAAAAAAAAAGTTGAAAGTAAAAATTCTGGCACATTATATGGACTTAAAACAACCAGTGTAATATTTAGATGCTTGTTTCAATCTTCGGGAGGTTGCCATCTTCAGGAGTTGCTTTTTGTTTGTGTGAAAGAATGACTGATTGATTGACTGACAGACAAACTGAGTACTGTAACCCTCTCATGCATATGCCTGAGGGTAAACCATTTATTCCTTGACAGTTACACTCAACAAGCAGTTATGAAAATGTACCTACACATTGTTTTGCCATCCATCAATCTCCATTTGACCTCAAGTTATTATAAACAAAGCTTATTGGCAATGAGCTAAATGAACAGACAGTATTAAGAGTGAATTATGAATACACGATATGTATAGATGGTACAACAAACATGTGGCCGCGGGTGCTTATTATTCTTCAAAAACACAGGTTTTTGGCTTGTCTCCAGTTTCTCCTGGTATTACAGCAGTAAGGGCAGCACTTAGAAAACACTTACCAGGGGCTACTGTTGCGTCTTATTGCCAAGAAATACAGTTTTTGAAAATACGTTTGGTATTTTGTTACCGCCTTTGTGAAGCTCTGACAAACTCTGGCGCCACAGCCTGGCGCCTTATTCAAGTAGTTTCTAATTCCCGCAAATTTCCATAGTACCTCACTCACTTTTTTCAGAACCGAAGGATATGCTACAACTGTCCTACAGTGACAGAACTGAACAAATGAGTATACCGAATATTGTCCATTCATCTTGCCCCAGTGAACTACTTTGATGAACCAAGGTGTTAATAACAATGAGAATGCAGAAGGAATATAGCGCACATGAGTGCGTTTATAATAAAGCCTATTTTTGCTGTTGTTGTTTTTTGTACATACTTCTTCCGTGTACCTTTAGTGAGTGCGCTTTATTAGTGATAGAGTATTATGTCTTAGTGCTTATTAAACCCTTTACCAAACCGCTAGGCCAGTATGCATTCTTGTCCTGAACGTAAGGCACAATAGGTGCCACACATATAGAAATTGCGTCAACTAATGCTCGTGCACAGTGTTCTCCAAGCAAGCCTTTCTCCAACTACAATTCTTCCGCAACCTCAGCTAAAAATCAGGGGTCACAATATTCGGTATATACTCGTTAGCTAGTTACTTCAGTTCCATCACTGTAGTACAATTTTAGTACCTTCTGTTCTAAAAAGTTAGAGTGAGGTACCATGGAAATCCGCGGGATTTAGAAACGCTCAGGCTCCTAGTAGTGTTCTATACCCAAGCCTTCGAGTTTTGAAATCCCGCAGACTTCAAGGTACCGCACCCTAACTATTATAAAGGGCTTCACACCCTTCGGGAACAAAACACTCATGAAATAGCCAATAGTTGCTTAGGTGAGTTAAACTTACTTTTGCTTTTAATCAAGCTATGGTATTTTGCTACTAGGACAAAACCTACCAAAAAAATAATACTAGAGGTTCGTTGCAACTCAAGCATTGGCTTAAATACTTTAGCCATAGACACAAGCACTGCGGTGAAGAACAAAATAGTGATAATATAGAGTGTGCTAAATGGCGCCCAGGTGATGTCATCCTTAAATAGTTTACGTGACAAGATTCTGCAATGATGTATCCACTATACTAAAATGTATTGTTAATGTCAAATAAAGAACTAGGTAAGAGAGTTTGTACTAAATAAATAAGATATTCTGATATATTATCACTTTTCCTACTATTTTGTAGTAATATTGAAAAATCACCTTGCTGAGAAGCCACAACTGCTGCTGTAGTAATCCATAACACTGTATCAATGATCATTGTGATCAAACTCAATATCCAAAATACAATACTCAAAATTCCTGTACAAATATAAACATTAATATAATATATGTATGTAATCCCTGTCTCACTTACTTCTCTTTTTAGTTAGTAAAACTGCACCAATGATTAGTAGACAAAAGGACGCTGCCCATAACAAAAGTCCAATGACCATGGCAACCACGTTACCACTAGTGAGTTTAGAAGCATCTAGTATTACATCAAGAATAATAATAGTAATCCTTGCAAAATACTAATTCTGCGAAATCAATACGACTACTTTCTCAGCAGAGACTAAAATAAAAAAAGCTACACTTTGTTTGGTCTTTGCATTTATAGCACACTATAATCTATTTATGCAGCATAATTCATAAATGTGGTGTGCCAATTCAAGAATAATTCATTAGCTTGATCAGATCGGTACAGTGTTGTTTAACTGAATGGGTAAAGAGTCTTTACCTTTACAATGACGAAACATTGATTATTGCAGCTAAAACAGGTGAAATCAGTGAGGAAAAGATGGTGAAAGTTTCACAAGGGAAGGCGTGAAAGGTAAAAGTTTCACTAAACCTAGTTACACAATGATGGATGACAAGACTGAGAAACTGAGAAGCAGGAGAGTTAACTGAGAAGCAGGAGAGATAGACAAAGGAGGAGAAAGGAATTTATGACTCAAGTAGAAAAAGCTGAAAACAAACATGGGGTATAAGAAAAGCTGAAATGGCTCAGGAGGAAAGAGAGCAGGAGAAAGATTTTGTTAAGCAAATGAATAATTCATGAATACACACGCCCAATGTTCGGTTTTAGAGTGGGGGGTGGACAGGGCAAGTGTGGGGACCAGTCCCACATATGGAACTATTTTAATGCACAAACTAAGAGCAACCTTTAAGACATTTATATGTAAACTAGCTCGCCGTTTGTGCTCAAGCATATTGTACTTCATGCAGTATTATCATATATCTTATAGTATTTAAATCAGTCAAAGCAATGTTAATAACTTACTGTTACTGCAGTCACATAGTTTGGCTGTAAAAACAAACACAAATTAATTGCCACATTCATGTTTTTGAAAATATAAAACTATATAAACACTAAAAAAGTTTTACTATCATTACAACAGAACTACAGTATCAAGAAAGCATTCAATTTCACGTCACTTTAGAAGAGCCCAAATAATAAGCCAATGTTATTCATACATATATACAAGTGGAATAGGAAGTGGGGGGGGGGGGGCAATGACCCCTCCAACAATCTTCAAGGGGGTGTCCCTCCCCAATATTTTAGATGCTGTACAGCTATAATCATTGAATTTTTTATACAAAAATTTGAATCTGATGAAATAATAGATTGCATTTGAAAACTAACATCTGCTAAATCAGCTACAAATAGCTATATTAATGTGACATATTTAGCAGCTGCTACAAATCTTGGCTTAGTTTTATCTTTGGATAAAGAAAACTTAGTGAACAGCAATTTTTTTCTGAGTATTAATTTCTCGAGTTCTGACCAGGAAAGAATGACTCCAAACAAATACACATGTATACTTACAAAGTATACTGCAGCGACATCTTAATCGTTGTCAATGGGTTAGTACACTTCAAGACACTATGTAATAGTTAGAGCATACGCGCTTAGGTACTGGTGGATTTAGTGCACTGAAGCCCAAGGGCCGTAGGCCGGAGGGCTTTGTGCACTAAATCCACCAGTACCTAAGCGCATGCTCTAACTATTTTAGAACCCGTTTACCCAAAGCCGGCCCAGTTTCCACTAGCAACTTGGTTTATCAACATTTTCGCGGTGTCAAGCGAATTTCCGGCCCAAAATTAAAATTCAATTAAAATTAAATTGAAGCACACCTGGCAAGTTTACTTTAGCATTGTAGCTGCCAGCTGTTATCTCCAGATCTAACTCTACCCTTGGGCTGCTCTGCTCAGTGGTAAACAGTTAAGCAGCTAGCTATGGTAAATTCCTGTGGTATGAGTGGCAGCAGGAGAGTTATCCGAACTAGGGCTGGTCCCATATAGGTCGGATATGAGAGGGTAGTAGACCCTCACATATCATATCCGGGCCTCACACCGCTTTATCCGGCCTATTCTATTAAACTTAAACTCAAAAATAGCAATACCCCAAGGGTGGTTAGTATGCACAGTTTATATACCTAAAGGCAAAAAATAGTGCACACTTACCAAGTTAGTACACCTAGTAACAATATAGCAACAGGTTCTAAAAAGATGTTAGGTCCTGACAGCTATATGGTTTGTGTGCACAATCCACACTGGATGGTTGCAGGTTCAAAACCCGTGAGTGCTGTTTATTTTCCTTTTTTTCCTTGTCTGACATTGTTTCCATTCAGGTAATGACGATATTTTACCAACTCTGATCAGCTCATAAATTATTCACGAACACACACCATTATCAACCATCAGTCACCATTTTGGTTGTCGTTCCGACACACAAGCGTATTATTATTATAGATACACCAAAATATTTTTTGAGTAAATAGCACACAACATTTCATTCTAACTAAAAAAATGAATGTTAGAAAATGATCCAATATCCCAGAAAACCTATACTAGATATATCACACATAAGCCTAGAATATTATGTTGATCCAACTTAAATTTGTGCAAGTGAGACCAGTAAGCTAAAGTATCATGCAAACTTGAAAGGCCAGTTGATTGGCCTATGATGACACAGGACTAAAGTCATTGCACTGAGCTAAAGTGTAGTTTAATTAGCTCAAACTGAGTTAAAGGAAAAATAGAAATGATGAGTACTACAAAAATGCTTTTCAATTTCATGTTCATACTTAGTTTCATTAGAGACTGAAAACAAAGCTAATAGTGACACATAGATGAGATGACCATTTTTTGTATAGTTTATGTGTGAAAGTGCTTTGCTTGCTCACAGAACATTAATGCAGTTAGATATCTCCATTGTAATACTTACTTTTAATGCCCGGTACATTCTTCTGGACAATAGTACCATTTAATATAGCCATATAAGTATAATTTACACCGGCTTGAAACATTGAAAGAGAAATAGAGTCATTAACTTGACCACATACTGTAAAAACAATAGTGTTGTCATAAATGAACTTGATGCTACAAATACCACTTGATTTAGATTTGCACACGACTGAAGTAAAACAAGGAGTGAATGTAATGCTTAGTTGCTGTTGAAGAGCTCTTGATGCAGTCACATCTATAAACACAATATACATAGTTACATTGGTGTGG
>WLWD01003302.1_pt1 | contig 66496 bp, 58 predicted proteins | sample 6712731 | NCBI WGS metagenome assembly WLWD01 (sample SAMN12718690, study PRJNA576275) | sponge metagenome | isolation source: marine sponge | host: Mycale hentscheli | place: New Zealand: South Island, Marlborough, Capsize Point | collected 2014-11-01
CCAATTGTCCCTATGGGCTGTTTTCAAAAGTTACCTATATAACATACTGAGCTTTAATAACTTAAATATTTGTGTATGGAGTTTTAATAGCTAGTCATCATAACTAGAGCATCTTATTCCTGCAACTAGATTATGTATGTATACGAGTATTGTGTATGCATACACTTCCCAGTCCACTCTACCGTGCCTACTGTGTCCTCTATCGTGAAGCATCTATCACACGCTAAATACACTATTTCTCTTCTGAAAACTTTGCCAACAGTGATACTTCACTATTGAATCAAGACATCAATGGTTGATATAAGTAAATTACAGCTACTAACTGATTGGAGCATGTTCTTATTTGTATCAAGCAACAATGTGTGTAGAGGCTGACAAATTTGCTTGCACTTATGCACACTGAGGGTTAACAATAACATGCCCAATGAATATACATGAAAAAAATGGGAGTATTAAAATATAGTCTAAATTAATTTTACCATTATAATTTTTAGAAAAGTGCCTGAAATTTCCACACATAATTTTGAAACTTCTAAGCATTTCTGGCACACTCAAATTGTTTTAACTGCTGGTAAAACAGTTTCGATACAAATTATATTTCTTTCATAGTGCCAGTTTATATTATTAAATTGAGAGATATACACTAATATTTAAACATGGATGTAGCTACATTGCTCAACATTCATAACAATGAGGGGGAAAAAATTCTTGTAGTGTAAAGACCAAGTAATACTTCAAAGGACAAATGAATGAAATAGAATGTAAGAATATGTGACAGTTATATACATCTACAGAATTGCAATTTGTGATCATTTTTTATCACATACAAACTAGCTGTTCAACTTTAACACCTCCTGATTTAGATCATTTTAGAAACATTCTTAAAAATTCTACAGAATCGATGGCGACTGTTGTTATAGGGTTTATTACTTTCCTTTTCAATAATTAATTAATCAACCAATCAACAACAGCAACAACAAATGACAAGTGACATAAGAACTACAAACAGCTAAGTGACTCACAAAAAGAACTCTCTCTAATGACCCAGTGACACAAGATTAAATAGAGATGACCTGACCACAAAACCAAAGGAAGTGAATGAACCACAAGAAAGTAACGAGTCATAAATTACAAATACACATTTCACATATATAACACTCCTACCCGCTTAATGTGGAGGTTCAACTTGTTCAGTAACGGAGGTAGTCAGGAGGTCTAGATGGTTGACTTCTACTCCTAAGGGGGTACCTCAGAACTTGCACGACTGGCGGCAAAGGTTGCGGTGATACTTGACCTTGATTAGACAATTCATCCCTGCCCTGTTCATTGCCGGTTCCATCATCAGGAAGTTCGTAGGCGATCTCAAATTCATTCTCAATGGATTGTCGCAAGTTGGTCGCGAAATTCACCACCCGACCACGTAACTGGTCAATATGCCTTTTCCAATTTCCTCTCTCAGTCTGGACTAAATATGAAACTGGCCCTTGCCTTTGGATGACGATTCCTAGCAACCACAATTCCTTTGAACCATAACTCCTGGCCACAACTGCTTGTCCAACTGAAAATTCACGAATTGATTTACCATCTTTTTCAACTTCCTTCCCCTGCGTATAAATTACTTTGTCTCCTGGGGATGACTTGAGGAGACTAAGGCGGGTGCGTAACTCTCTGTGCAGAAATAGAGAGGCTGGAGTACAGCCAGTTGATGAGTGCCTTTCTTTGGGCCTAAAATAGCAGTGCTTACAGTCAGTAATAAGAGTAAAACTACGTCCATAAATATATTGGTAAAGTTCTTGATGCCAAAAATCAATGATGCAGCTTCACACGTTCTAACTGCGAATAATTTTTTTTGGCTGCACACAGTGACCTTGAAGCAAAAGTAATTGACTTTTCAGAGCCATCGGCATATTTGTGAGAGATTATGGCACCAATGCCATAAGCTGAGGCATCTCCAGCGAGAGAAATTGGCAAAGCGGGATCAAAATGAACCAATACACTAGCTGAGGTAAGTAATTCTTTTGTTTCCTGGAATGAATGCTCACAATTTGAATCCCAATTCCATTCCATGTTATTTTTGAGCAATCTGTATAGAGGATGAGCGATGGACGACAAGTTCTTCATAAATTTCCCATAATAATTTAATAGTCCAAGATAGGAACGTAATTGCTGTAAGTTTTCAGGTGGTGGAGCACGCAAAATAGCTTCTTTCTTGCCTTCCAAAGGATGAATTCCTTGTGAACTAATTCTATAACCCAAATACTCCACAGATTCCATCATGAATTCACATTTGTTACTCCTTGCCTTCAACCCATGTTTCTCCAGTCTACTCAGAACTTCACCGAGATTATTGAGGTGAGCTTCTTCTATAGGACCCGCTACCAAAATATCATCAATATAACAGATGACGTTGGGATTCCTTGTAAGATGGTGTCCATTACCCTCTGAAAAATCGCAGGAGTGGAGGAAATACCAAATGGCATACAGGTATAGCTTTCGTCCAGTAATAACTGCTGGTAGGCTTGCGCAAGTCGATCTTTGTGAAGCGCTGGCCTCCTGACAAGGTAGCAAATAAATCATTTGGGTTTGGTAGTCGGATACTGATCTGTGTCGAGCGTTGGATTCACGGTGACTTTGTAGTCCCCATAAATTCTATAGGACCCGTCCTTTTTAGGAACTGTCACTATAGGAGAAGCCCATTCACTACGGGTGATTTTCTCCAAAATTCCAGCTTCAGTTAACCTGTCAAGCTCTTTCCCGACCATTTATTTGATAGCGAATGGTATAGGCCTCGGCTTGTAAATTTTGGGAGTAGTTGACTCGCACAATTGCAAGTTGCACGAAAGGAATTAACTGTTCCTAATCCATCGCTGAATACCGACTTGTGTTTTTCCAGGATCGAAGACAGAAAGTTAACTTTAAAGAAGTTGTTGATTTGCGTCCAGTCGAATCGAATCTTCCCAAGTCCCTACCAATTAAAGCAGGACCTGCTGTAGACACCACAACGAATCTAGCGTCCTCAGCGATTTGTGATTGATATTCCACTTGAATATGACCTCACTCACTGTAGGAATGGGGTTACCAGTATAGGTTTTCAGATGGAAATTAGACTTTGATATTTGTTTGTGCGAGATAAGACTTCCAGGTTGATTCTGGAAGAATGGAGACTTCTGCTCCAGTGTCCACAGTGGTTTACCATCCAGGTTAAGTTGATATCGGATTGGTGGTTGTTTTCTCGAACACGGCAGGCCACCTGGTAGAAGTACAGCTCCTCCTCTTTCTTCGGAGGTGGTATTATCTGCGGCTGTAGAGTGCGGCGGGGTTACAACTTGGGCGGTAACTTGGTGAACCTTACTCCTCCTTCTGGGATGAGGCTGTCCTCCGCGGTTTCTTTGATGCCACGTAGCATTGATGAATTTACAATCTCTTTGAGAGTGGTTGAATCTACCACAACGGTAACACGACTCCCTTTTCGCTGATCTCAGTCCAGGCTGTCTTTTCCACAAAATGGACTGGAGCTACTGCACTAGCTGGTGTAGCTTCTTTAGACAAATTATTGCTGATTTCTTTGGAGTTCGCCTCTGCTGCCTCGAGTGACCTTGCGACTTCGCAGGCGTCCGTAAATGTCAATTTTTTCATAGACAGAAGTTTTTTCTGTGTGGCGGGGTTCCGCACTAACTTCATAAACCTTATCATCAATGAAATCTTCATAAAGCAGTTAGCTTCATTACTCATATTAAATACATAATCTGTTAATAATAAAAAATAAATGTTAAACAACGATAGCTACTCATCGCCTCGATCAACTTAAAAAAACTTTGCCCACCGCCTCAGGACACTCTTCCTACTCTTTCCCAACCCCCCTGCATGTTTCTGGGCAAGCGTGAGAGCACACGAGAAGAGTTAAGGAGGGATACCCACATTTCCGGTGGTGGGAGGGAATGAAAAGGAAAGTGTAAGAGACTCTGAGTCAGCGATTGGAATCTCGGGTCCTCCTAACCGGGTAAGTGTGAAGTTGCGCAGCGCATCTGGAGTCGACGCATGTAGTTTGCGTAGCTAGCTCAGTTGTTTTGCAGCAGTTGGATACACGTAGCTAGAGATAGTGATTGTAACGAGAAGCTAAAATCTTTGAAAGAAAATGTACCATTTTTCTAAACTGATCTGCTATACTCATTATTATGGTGTGCAAAAGAAAAAATACTGACTGGCCAGATTCAACTTGTCAGCACTTGGAGAGTAAACAGTCAGTCACTCATTTACTGAGTAGGGTCTTGCTGGATGGAGTTGAACATTTGGGTGTGGCCATATTGGTGGTGCTTCAGACCAGCTTGTCATTGGCTTGTGTTGACATAGAGGATAACAATGGGTTACTGAGAGACACTAGCAGGCAAGCCACCTATTAATCATTAACTATCTAAAGTACATTCTCTCAGTACCCTGTCCCAACCACTTTAAAATTAGAATGCATTCCAATGGATAGTTACATTGTTTATATTATTCTTACATGTGCTAGTGGAGCTTTAGCTATATAATAATATGTATGTATCAATTCTATTTTCACATGTGACTAATATAATAGTAATATTTGTTTTACAGTTGTAACACATGAATTGCTGGGTAGAACTGCTGCAGCATTCCCTAATTTTGTGGCACACTTTATAAACTAAAGGATATTCAATTATTGGTTAGGAGGTTCTACGGTAGCTAAAGATAGTTCAGAATAAACACATCTTATTATAATAGAGGAGTTCATGGGTAGATCTTTCTGATTTGTTTTCATTTTAATCCCAGTGGCCAGAAAATGCTAAAAATAGTAAATTAACTAGTACATTCTTGGTTGTTATAGTTTTGTCTTTTGTTTGGTGTTTTGTTGTTGTTGTTGTTGTTTTCAATAATTAGTTTGTATCAGTCACAATTATCTGCTTCACATAGTTCTAGCTGTATCAGATTTCTTTAGGGTTTTTATTTAAATTAAAAAATTTTTTTTTATTTATCTCCAGGTGCTGGAGTGCAGGCTTCGGTCCCATCATGGGTGAACCAGTCCCTGTGCCAAATCAAGTTAGTGGAGTAAGTCCACAGTTGGTACTGTATGGAGCTGAAATTAATTACTATCTACTTATATTCGAAGTTGCTTACAATTTGAGTCAACTCTGAATAAATTTATATAGCTTTAAAGATGCATATAATAATAATAATAATAAAAATAATAATGAAAGAGAGAGAACACATCTAATGAGTAAAACATCCGGCTATTAATGCCATTGTTCATTTATTATTATACTATTATTGTTTTATTGTTAAACCTTGCATTCGTGTACTTTTAAATCTAGCAATGCATTGTGTGTGATGATATGGAGCGATACCTGTTCAAGGGAACAAGGTACCAATGTCATCAAGGGAGTCCGGAGCAGCAGAAAGAGCACAATAGGATGTGCTTCCAGTGTGCTTCTGTAAATGACGAAAACCTAGAATGCCCGATTCACTTTGAACAGCCATTCATTGACTACCTTAGATACCCAGTAGTGCCTACACTGGTTACAGACTTATAAAAAGACTTTTTATTATTTTATATTTTTATATTTTCAATATTGTTGATTCATTTTTCACTTTCCTCTCCTTGATTTATAGAATTGAATTTTCTGTACAGCATGGCTTTATAAAACTGCGTCACTGAATGTGTAAGGCACCGAGGAAGGGAATTTCATGAAGGGAATCTCGTTACCTGTCAGATCATCCATTCGGTAAAGGGTTGCTAAAGGGTCTCGCTCGGCCGACTTCATTATATTAGATAAAAACGGAGAGGCAACACTTTGGTAAAGGGTTTACTTGAGCCGAAGAGAAGGTGCTGTATATTAGTGAGGTATTGAAGGCAATGGCTGCACAAGCATTAAGAAGACTTTATGTGACCGGAACAAGATGGACAACCTCTAAAAGTGAGTTTATGGTGTATGGTTAAGAAAAGCGACAGCAAAACAAGAATAGGTAAAGGGTCACTGCAGTTACACTATGTAATATGTTGCCAACATAACTAAAGCATGTGATGAACATTACATCACTGGCCCAAAAACAACAGTTTCACCACTGAGTCATTGTATTGTAAATGGGCTATCATTTTTTGCTGAATGTTATTTCGCTTATTTTTCAGATGACGTATCAGCCTATTTTACCCAATTTGGAAGAGTCGTAGAAGTTCATCAACCCATAGTGAGTGATGTGTATTATCCTCTGATATGGCTGCTATGATAACTGAAATAGGGATTAATCATGTTCGATTATTTTCACTGACAGTAAATTCTTATAACTAGTTGTAGTATGAAAAAGTTTTACGTTAAACACGTGCTTATCACATGCACACACACACACACGTGTGGTGTGCAATTAGAGCTTGCATAGTGAAGAAGCAATGTTTTCTTTATGTTGATTTTCAAGTAGACTATTACGTTATCAAATGGCACTTTTTTATGAATGTTTTGTGCGTTGATGCTGTAGGAATTGAAGTCAACCTATTTTTAACTCTCACCGCGCATGCGCGAGAGGGTTATAGTAGTCGTCCTGTCTGTCTGTCTGTCACGCTCTGGTTTTGGAGATTACTGACAATTAACAGTTGATTTAGGTATGAACTTACTCAGGACAAAGATTTAAGACCTTTTATTGTACTACTTTTTTTATATTTCGGGCTAATCGTTGAGAAAACGTGAAGCTTTCAACTCCGCGTAGGTACCAGCTTTTATGGGCAATGCCCCCGAGCGTCACATGAGCAAATAATTTCTGCAGTGGTGTAGTTCGCTTTATGTTCAGGGAAGTTAATGGTAGTTGAACGAAGTGAAGCTTTGTGTTGAAAATGTATACAGGTGGGTGTTTCTGGCTAGTTTAGCTTCTTCTCTTATGAAGACAGCATTTCCATGTACCATTTTCATTGGTCGAGCTATTTTGATACCTCATTAAAAATAGCTAACAGAATGCTTGTTCTTTTGGTTGTAATAGCTAGGTAGTGTTTAATAGCGCTGAGGGTTCGCACCTTTGGTGTTTCATTATGCCAATAGTAGAAAGGCAGTATAAATAATGGTCTGCTAAAAGTAGCGTTCTTTACCAAATTTTGTCATAATTCACATTCCCCCCCCCCCTCCCCCCTTCTCCTTACCACAGAATCTGTGCACTGGTTTTCCTGCTCTGAGAGGTTTGTTTGTTCTCATGGAATCGGCAGAGTCAGTAGACAGGATATTAGATCACAAGTACCACGTCATTGAAGGCAAAAATGTACGTCATAGTGTATGCCATGGTAACTCGATGCGGTCACCTGCACAAGTATCTGGATTTTTGTCTTTATGAATGAGTGTGTGTGTGTGTGTGTGTGTGTTGCTAGGTGCATGTAGCTCGCAGCAAGGCCACGAGAGCCGAGGGCACTGGAGCTAGGAGAGAAGAAGGGAGTGGAGGAGATAATGTGTGAAATTTCTGCCACACTCATCAAATGTTCAGACCATGCAACAGTTTTAATTTATTTTTGCTGTCTTTGCTAGTATGTTATGTATATTGGTTATTAATTGTGGGTTATCGATGGTTATACATAGACGTTGCCGTGAAGGATATAACTAAAGGATGGCTAAATGGGCGCTCACTCTATAGCTTGACTAGCATAGATAGTGGCGCGTGACCTCTTTTGAGCAATTCTGTATATTTACTCTTTCCTTGTTCCATGCCAGTCAATTCATGCAATGAAAATGTAATTTTTAAAAATTGCCCGAAAAATCATGACTCAGCATTTATGTTTACTTTAGCCAAATTAAAACTTGACCCGATATTTTGACTTCTTGCTGAAGTTCTCCTCAGAGGTCAATAAGGTCAAATTCTCTATGGTAATTTAAGTTTATTATGTATATTTTTAAGAAAGAAAAGTGCTATTAATGAGAATGACTGAATATCTGTTTTTGCTTTTTTGCATAATACCTCAAGTCTAGCATCTTGGACATCACATTGTGATGCAGCTGCCTTGTCACTGCATGACAATAAATTAAACCCACAAACTTTCGCCAATTCAAATGAAAATACATGTCAATTCAAATGAAAATACATCAATCAATGTATGCAGTTAATTTTAGTAATGGTAATAAGATACCGGTGAGGTCATAGTTCAAGTCTTCTCTCTCAATCTATCAGCACTGGCTCGCCATTGCTGCTATCATCAGCGTCAACAAAGTCCAGTTTAGCTTCTTCAATTTCGTGCAAGCTACGGGCAGTTGTTGTGCGGGTGATTTTTGGTTTTAAGATGTAGGAATCATCCACGGAGCTAGTTGTGGTGGTCTCCTCTGGTTCACATGTTGCGGAAGTCTTGTCTGACACTGGCCCGTTCTCCTGCGAAGGGTCTTGTATGAATAGATCGTCACCAACAACCTTAGTGGGCATTTCCTCGAAGTCTTTTGGAGAGGGAATTATATCAACTGGGGTCAGGATTACTGGCGATTCGGTGAAAGTTGAAGAGCAGTCCAGCAGACTGGTCTGCACAGTGTCCGAGAAATTTGAACTCAACATCGTTGTCATCGTTAGAGACTTGACATTGTTACACTTACTTGTGTAATTACTCGGGACAGCTTCGGACTTTAAGGTTCCAGCTGCCTTACTCGACAGAGTCCCGAAGGCTTGAACTCTGTGTTCATAGGACCTCAACGTAAACTTGGAAGGACGGAGGACCTCCGACCTGTACTTACCACAGCTCAGCAACTCTTTCCACGATTCTCTGGCCTCCCGGCTGGTTACACAGAAGAAAATAAATATTCCGAACCCTTGGAAGGAGGAGAACACGGTAAAGAGAACTTGAGATGGGAGACGAATTTCTCGCACGGTCACTGTGAAGGCGGCAAAGATCCATGACAGTCCGAAGAGAGACATGATACTGAAGATGCTGACCATTAGACGCAACGAAGAAGTCCTACGCCTCTTGTCTGATTTATTTCGATGATTTGGTCCATGGAAATGTCTGACTAACACTGTCACCACGACAACAAACAGGATGATGTTGAAGAGAATGATGGCCAGAATGGGAGCCAGTAAGGTCACAAAGAAAACCAGAGTGTCACTCAGGAAGCAGCTGAAAAAAAAGAAAAAAGAAAAAAAAAAAATATATATATATATATATATATTATATATAATTATATATCTATATAATAATACACTTGTATTACTACATAAAGTGAAGTGTGATATAGTGAGATATTTCACGAGCCGGCTAATTTCGTTTCAAGCACTTCAGGCAGTGATGATATAGCCTGAGAGGTAATAAGTGGTTTATTCTATGCTAGATATTTCACTGCAGTATTACCACACCAGTTGTTAATAACTACTAGCGTATTTGTGAGTAATGAGCTTGAGTACTTCAACTCGAGATCAAGAACCTAAAAATACTCTTGTTAAGATATCTAGCAATATGTATGAGTAATAGCACGGGCAACTGTACTATTCCGGATTAATAGCATGAGTGATGTGATTAAAATAGCACAAGGTAAAGCCGAGTGTTATTTCAATTGGTTTACGAGTGCTATTGATCCCTAATAGCACAGGTTACCCGTGCTATCACTCGCTAATAGTAGGCCAGCTTTTTAAAAAGTCATTACCAATTGTAGCTGCACTGTATCATTCACTCACTATCTCCTTATTTCATGATTAGCTTCCGCTGAACTTCGTTTTCAACGTACGGCCCTTCCTAATCTGTTGAAAAACATTCCGGCTAATACGGGTAGAGCTTCTGTGGTAAAGAATGACATTGTCTTCAACTAGAAACTACTCGAACTGTACGTTCCAAAGTTAACGCTGCACACGTGTGCACTTACCCGTACTATTTCACTTAGCTACCGTGGTATTTCACTTAGTTTCCACTTAGTTACCGAGGTATTTCAATTAGTTACGCGCTATTTCACTTTCCCCATGCAATTTCAATTGAAAGTGATTTTTCCCATACATTTTTTAATGGGAAACGTACGCACCGTACTATTAATATAATATATATCTATGTGTGTGTATGTATGTATATTTATATAGACATATGCAAATGATCTAAACCTCCTACAGCAAGGAGCTGGTGGTGGTCTGAACTTCCAGTTATCAGAACATTCTGCAAACACTAAATCATTGTTTGGCCGTGCCCATTCATTCACGTACTTTCCTATGGTGTTCAGTGGTCTGAATATTCTCAGTCTCCCTAACACTCTTCAGTTCAAACATGTTTGACTTAAATGGCATTCTGGAATAGTTCAAGACTTCGAGTGATGACTGTCTGATCTGTTTTACTCTATACCACTGTTGTTCTGTTTGTATCACCGTATCTACATTACCTTCAAGCTTACAGCAAATTCAGTATTTCATTCTATAATACAGCTTTGGGGCATTACGAGCACATAGACAGCTACTTCATTATTACACTGTGGATCATTACCTAGTTTCATGTGCCTTAACATTGTGCGAAACTTACAATTCATTTCTTCGTATGATGAGGTCATCAGCAAAGATTCCAGTGAGGTCCAGGATAAGAGGTACTACGACAAAGGGGAGTGGCGTCACTGGGACGAACGAAGAAGGTAAGAGGGGGACAGAACAGAGATGATAATGATGTAAGTCACAGTTACTATAGTGAGATATTCTAATGTTCACGATGTTGGAATTAAAGCGTTGAAGGCAAGGTGGGGGTTCACAGAAATTAGGTTACAGTGACTATTTTGTATCATAGTGATTGTAGTTGTGGGCATACCATACAATTTCTGTGTACAAATAATTTTATGTTATCGTTTTAATTAACCATTTACTCGTTACATTAATTGAACTTACACCAGCAAACTAAGGAAGTGACGACAATGAAAGTGTTAGTGACTGGCTTGAAGACGAAGATGAACTTGCGGAACATTAGCGAGGCCTCGCCCCCCATCCACATGACGGAGGCTAGCGTGAAGTAGTGGATGAGGACAGAGACCAGAAGGCAAGGGATGTATGTTTCAGAGGCCTCCCGTATGCCAACCACAAACACCAGCAACATGGTGAAGACGGCTGCTGATAGCTGGATGTGGAACTTGGAAGCCTGGTGGTCACGCAGCTTCCTGTAGGCACGACACAAAATAATTATAATATTAATAACGATAAATATTATAGATTAAGCATGGAATACCACAGAATATCATGAGTCTGTCGGCTAGCATTTACACGAGTGCCGCAGGCATGAGTATAACTTCCACCGACACACGAGTGATATTCCCCCGGTATCCAATGATTAATCAATTTATTGTGTACTGTCATGCACGAATGGCATAGAAACCGAGTGGCTAATGTAATGGATGCTGCCAAGAAGTCTTTCGATTTTTTTTTATTCCGATAAAGTCATTGAAAATCTTTTCTCTAATATTCGAGGTGGAGTAGAAATGGAATGTGAAAGGCAAGAAGTACCGCCATCTTGCAGCATTGAGAGTGAACAATCAGTTAGTCTTGACGATGAGTAATTACGGACATTTTTAGAAGAGCAGAAAAACTGTAATACTCAAAATAAAACATTACCCGACTTGAGAACGTGGTAGCTATCGTTCGTGTAAAGGGATAAATGAAAAGCGAAAAATTGAGAATATTCCACCCAAAGAATTAGACAGACTTCTCGCGGAGTGCAAGCGGTAGTCTGTATGAACCGAGCACTCTCATAGCTAGTAATAAAAAGTCTCTGCATTCATATGAAGCTATTTTATTTAACCAAATTAATGTAATTGGCACAAAATGGTATTATAGAATTAGAAGACCCTCAGGGGACGGAATAAACGTAAAAATGTAGCTTAGAGGGACGCAATACCCCAATGCAATAACTCCGGACATCCCCTTTACTGCAGAATATTGCGGGCACACGATACCTTCCAATTCAACATTTTCTATGTAAAGGCACTCGATAGGCCAATTCAGTACACAATAAATAATAATAATAATGATAATAATAATAATAATAATAATAATCAAAGTTTAGAAGACTATATAACTCCTGAAAGAACGTGCCAAATTTAAACTAATTTTTATTTCCAAAAATTGTCATTTCATAATATCTCATGTAAAGTCTGCACTTTCTTACAATATATTGTTTTCTAGTTCGTGTAGTATTTTATGGCTAACTTGAAAATGGAGAGAGTAACAATGGTTGCCGCCAGTCCGGCCATGGACAATGCCACACCCAGGTATGTGATGACACTGAGAGAATCCTCAAGAACAGGATCAACAGTGTCTTCACAATCATCCAACCTAGTACACACATCCTACAACAACAACAACAACAACAATAACAACAATACAATAGCATTTCCTTCCCTTCTCAAATTTTATTTTAGTTGCTATAGAAATCTCACTACAAGAATGGCGAAGTTGGTAAGGTGATTGCAATGGCAGGTCACAGTTCCATTGAAAGAAGTCTTCACAATGCACCCTGCAGTCGACCAATTCCCTCTCCCGTCAGCTGCTTGAAAATCCCAGAAGACACATTTCTCAGATCCGTTCACCTATGTAGATTAGATTAATGTTATTTTCTGAGAAATTAACTGACAACATTTCTGTTGGAGTGTAAGCGATTTAAAGGGGGAATGAAAAACTTGGAACTAGTTCTCAGAATGTAATAATCAACTTACTCTGCGAAGTCCATCATTAAACATAATAAGGCTAATTTCAACGGGTGGGTCCAGTCCAAAAATGGCAGTGGTACCAACTGAAGAAGATACAACAGGAGAAGCCACTATTGTCCTTATTGAATTGTTGGAGGCCATCTCTCCTTTAGATTCACGAAATGGAAACAAAGTGGTCTCCATGAAAACGCTGAAGACCACACCCACAGAGGAGAATTTGGAGGGAATGTCTAGAAATACAGTTGGTGGCAGAAATACGGATCCAATAAACCCATCTTGCAGTGATTCAAAGTTATCAGTTGTGTGCGTGAAGTTTTCCTGACTGAAAGTTGCAAAACTTCTTCCATTTATTGCAGCTTCAGAAATAGGAACCTGAGTTAACAAAATTAATATTGTATAGGATCAGCAAATTGACATAAAATCTGTCAACACAGCTATTAGGTTTTTAAAGATATAAAAAAAGAAATGACATTAAACTTGTAATGCGTAATTAATATACTTACATTTTGAGCCTCAAAGATGACTTGATTAGGCACTATGCTCTGGAATGATGCAGCCTCTGGCAGACCAGCAGCAAACCCTGAGGCAACATCTTGAAATGACTGGATAATTCTATATAAAAAAAAAGTTTGATACAGAGATAAAACTATTCTATATAAAGAAACGATAAAGTGAAAACAACAATAACAGGGTAATAATAATACGAACTATTTGAATATTTTTTGGAAAAAATCAGAAATGACATTAATAAAACATACTTTCGTAATTAGCATTAATTACCAACACGTGTATACCTGTTACCCAGCTCTGGATTGGCACTAATTGCAGGAGTCTCCCATTGTTGCAGTGAGCTGATGCTTTCAACTAGCCCGGATACAACCTAGATGAAAAAGGTGTTTTTTAAAACTTTTTTTTTCATCTCTTAATATGAAGTAGCAATTGGTACTTCGTGACCAGAATAATGAACATAATTATAGTAGTGTGCTCAATAGATGATGAGCAAGTTAACCCCGCCCATCTAACAGGATTCAATTAGAAATAATTTGTTAAATTTAGAGTTTGAAAATTATTTATGCTGCTAAAGTAAAGACTTAAAAAAAAAGTAATGCACCAAACTTGCACATAGCTATAGGTATGCAAACATAAATATTTAAGCAGTGGCCTGAAAGTATTGCACTCACTTGCTCACTGACAAAATTAAATTTTTTTTTTTTAAATTTCAATCAAATTCAGATTACCCTAAAGTGAGATAATGTTGGAGTGGTTTGCTAGACTGGAATACATCAACTTGACTCTTTCAACCAAACAACACAACTCTTACCCCAGGTGGGATTGTGAACTCTTACCCCAGGTGGGATTGTGAACTCTCACCCCAGGTGGGATTGTGAACTCTTACCCCAGGTGGGATTGTGAACTCTTACCCCAGGTGGGACTGTGAACTCTTACCCCAGGTGGGATTGTGAACTCTTACCCCAGGTGGGATTGTGAACTCTTACCCCAGGTGGGATTGTGAACTCTCACCCCAGGTGGGATGGTGAACTCTCACCCCAGGTGGGATTGTGAACTCTCACCCCCCCCCAGGTGGGATTGTGAACTCTTTACCCAGTGATTGTGAACTCTCACCCCAGGTGGGATTGTGAACTCTCACCCCAGGTGGGATTGTGAACTCTCACCCCAGGTGGGATTGTGAACTCTCACCCCAGGTGGGATTGTGAACTCTCACCCCAGGTGGGATTGTGAACTCTCACCCCAGGTGGGATTGTGAACTCTCACCCCAGGTGGGATTGTGAACTCTCACCCCAGGTGGGATTGTGAACTCTCACCCCAGGTGGGATTGTGAACTCTTACCCCAGGTGGGATTGTGAACTCTCACCCCAGGTGGGATTGTGAACTCTTACCCCAGGTGGGATTGTGAACTCTTACCCCAGGTGGGATTGTGGCGTTAGTGACAGACACATTCTGGGAATATTCCAACACGTTGTCAAAGACAGCAGCCACGCCCCTCAAGACATCCCCAGTCTGCTGAGTCATGTCAGTCACGGTGACTTCCAAAGCCGCATTGACCGACTCAGTCACTTCCTCTACCGTATCCTCGTTCACCTGACGATATAATATAATAATCTGAGTAGAGTGGAATTGTTGTAAATACAGTAGACCCTCAGTTATCCGAACCTGTTTATCCGAACTCTCGCTAATCCGAACACCATTTTTTGGAATTATTATAATGATATTTATTGGAATTTTGTTGTGCATTAAATAGATAAGAGATTAAGACCCCATTCAAAATGACTTATTTCGAATATCCGAATATCCGAACAACCCTCGGTCCTGAGGTGTTCGGATAATTGAGGGTCTACTGTATGATGCAGAGCTTCACATGCATTACCATGACCTTAAGACCTTCATTTTAAGAAGACCCATTGTGTTAAATAATTGATTTAACATACTATTAAAGTACTATTATGTGTACTAATTAGGGTGAGGGTACATCACAAACAGCTATCTAAGTCAAAATACATTGAGATTGTCCAAATATAGTATCCCAAAATAACCAACCTATATATAAAATATTCAATACATAACAAGACCACAACAACAACAAATTAAGCATAATTTTCACCAATTGGTTAACATAAATATTATTATTAACCGTGTGATGATCCATTCCAAACATACCACTGTATCCAAAGCAGATTTTAGGACTTGGGTGGCCACAGTGCAGGTGGTTATATCTGGCTCCTCCCACTCTTTGTTGGCCCCGCATACCCTGGTGACACGCCCAGACATACGATTCTGAGGGCACATTTTGGAAATGAGAGTGCCGCATTGAGACTCCTCCCACTGATAGGTCACACCCATAATGACTGTCCGGTCAAATGAGCAGAATCCAACATCTGTGAGAATAGTATAAAATACAATGGCTATTATACAGTGGATGGATTTATGAGAGGCCAAGTTACTACCCCAAAACATCAAAACAAAGCCACTAGCTAGATATTTCAGTCAAACAAGAACATAAGTGAGTGCACAAGGTCAGTGAATGCGTCCAAACAAACAATGGTTAGGCTAATTAGCTAAATAATTGATGATTAATTAACGATTATGTTTGTTTGTTTGTTTACTTGAGGTAGTTAGGAATAGCAATATAGATGGGTAGAATGTCTGCAGCACTGTAGTTGTATATTCCAGCAGAGACTTGCTCGGAGTCCTCTCTGGGGGTGGAGCTGACATGCTGTTAGCTCCAGATGTGTTGAACTCCTGTATCCGGCACTCTATCCTGACTAACCTCCTGCTCATGTCTGCAACTCTCCTATACATACAGGGAGAGTGTTTACTTAATCAGTCAACATGATCTGAACTTACAATAATAATGATGGTAATAACAATAATAATAACAATAGTAATAATTAAATTATTATCATTATTACTATTATTTTAGTAACTACTACATTAATACTATTATTAATTTAATTACGGTTTATACTTTATTACTAGTGATGTGCTTGAGCACAAATGGCGAGCGAGCCTAAAGACTATACTATTTTTATATGAATGATTTTGACTTCTAACACTGAAGCTACTGAAAATAAGGTCCAGTTTTTAAATTCAGCATACAGGGTAAAGGGATTTCAGTGCCATAGTAACAACTCTGCAACTGCTTGGAAGAAAAAAACAACAACAAAACAATACACGTTATTTAAAAGTTTTCTTTGTGATATTCTTTAGCTAAGGTAGTGGTTGTAACACACAATGCTTTGACACAACTGGACATGCACCTACACAGACTTATCTTCGCAGTAGTCTAGTGGACAATGTATTTTCAGGTAAATACTGTGCGCACTTAAACCATGACAAAGAGCGCATTGACTTACCACGCCACTAACTCGAATAGAAATGGAAGTCCCTTAAGTTTTCAGTTTTAACTGCACCCGCAAAAGAATTCAAAACGGTAAACAATTCAATTTCTAGGGTGATACGGGTACTGATCGATAAACCAGAGGATTCTGTTTAGTGCAATTTGGGACGGGGTCGGCAACCGAACTAACACAAAAACACGAGGGTCAAAGTACAAAAATGCCTTACGTATGTCCATACATATATACAAATAAATAAATAAACTGACATCCCCGATTTTTTCATTTTTACCCCTGTAAGTGTCTCGCTCGCTACGCTCGCTCGCCAATTATTATTATTATATTATATGTGCTTGAGCACAAATGGTGAGCGAGCCTGTGCACACAAACAAAACACTTCAAAAGAATTTATTAGTCCATTTCTAAAAGTTTAAATACGTAGCTGCTGTGACCATTATATACTTTAGCTAACAAATACAGAACTACTTTCTTACCTTAATTTCCGACTACTGGTATTATCTCTCACTATTATCACATTCTGACTGAGTTACTAGTAGCTTTTGAAAAGAAAAAAAAAAAAAAAAAAAAGGCTACATGTACAAGGAATTTTTTGCTCCTTTTTGAAACCCACACCACCTTCCGTCATCAATTGCACCCGCTTTTTAGAATTAACCGCGCTCTACTGAATTTGATGACACTTTACCTAACAAGAGACGGCGATATGTTACCTAACAAGAGACGACGATACTTTACCTAACAAGAGATGGCAATACCTTACCTAACAAGAGACGGCGATACTTTACCTAACAAGAGATGACGATACTTTACCTAACAAGAGATGACGATACTTTACCTAACAAGAGATGACGATACTTTACCTAACAAGAGATGACGATACTTTACCTAACAAGAGATGGTGATACTTTACCTATCAAGAGATGGTGATACCTTACCTAACAAGAGATGGCGATACCTTGCCTAACAAGAGATGTCGATACCTTGCCTAACAAGAGATGTCGATACCTTGCCTAACAAGAGATGTCGATACCTTACCTAACAAGAGATGACGATACTTTACCTAACAAGAGATGACGATACTCTATCTAACAAGAGACGACGATATTGCACTAACAAGAGATGACGATACTGTGCACTAACAAGAGAGATGACGATACTTTACCCAACAAGAGACGCTGATACTTTACCCAACAAGAGACGCCGATACTTTACCCAACAAGAGACGCTGATACTTTACCCAACAAGAGACGCCGATACTGTAACCAACAAGAGACGACGATACTGTAACCAACAAGAGACGACGATACTGTACCAAACAAGAGAGGACGATACTGTAACCAACAAGAGACGACGATACTGTACCAAACAAGAGAGGACGATACCTTACCTAACAAGAGACAACGATACTTTACCTAACGTGAGATGACGATGCTTACCAAACGATATAAGCTCATGAATTATTCATGAATACACACCGTCGGTCATCGTTGTCGTCGTCGTTACTGACACACAAGCGTATTATTATATAGATTATTATTATTAACTACCTTGCAACGTCATAGCACCGTACACTCTGGAGTCCTGGAAAGCGAGAAGAGGTAGACCCCATGATCTGAATTGATATTTATTTTTAAACATATTAAGCATCAGCATTGGATAACATGAAGACTCACAATGCCTTCAAATTGACTTGAAGAATTGTCACCAAACAGTAAATTTTGCTGCTGGGAATTGAGAGTAGAAAACCTCAAGAAATGAGTGACTAAATCTCCAGAGAATGACTGAACTACAAGGGAAAAAACTATATAATAATATACAATAAATAAATAAATAAAAAAAGAAGATAAAATGTGACCAATCACAAAATTAAAATCTATTTTTCCTCAAGTGTTGTTCTTACCTGCTTGTCCCTGCAGCCAGACTGAATCATTCTCTCTCTCACTCACTCCACTCACTCATTCACTGACTCACTCACCATCAATCATCACTGCCCTACTGATGGACTTGTTTGAAGCACCAATCAGAGCCTCACACCTGTGCATGCCAGAGTCGCTAATCTGGGCTCCACCGGTCTCGAACAAGGTGGTAGAGAGACACAAGGGGAAAACATTCAAACCTGTTTCCATGACACCATCTGTACCAGAGTGGGGGACGGAAGAACTATATGAATGTTTTATTTCAAACATCCTCCCAAGAAAATAAGTGAATTTGACAACAGTACCTTTGTTATTGTTGTTTGTCAACTAAACACAGAATCAACCTGAGTTCCATTTAATGGAAGTTGAATAAGTTATGAACACATACATTTAATGCCAGTATCAGTCTTTAAGTTCCCTCTAGATTTGATTTTAATGGCACAGTCTCTGTCATCTAGTTGTGTCATTTGACCAAGACAATATTTTGACGCTAACACATTTGAAATGCTTACTAGTGAACGTCAATCCTGAATCCTGTAATGTATTGTCAGCTCTTGTCTCAGCCACACATTGAACTTTGGCCTTTCTGCCTTCCAGTATCTGCACATGTCCATTTACAGGTCGAGGGACGATGTATAGCTTTGGAGAGACTATTATGGAAAAAGAAAAGGGCCATACAATAAGAAACAATTAATATATATTCTATTCAATGATTCAGTCTTTCTTGGCTGAAATAATTATAATAATAGCAAATTTTTTATAATAATAGCAAATTTGACCCCTGAAGAAGACTTCAGCAAGAAGTCAAAACGCCAGATTAAGTTTTAATTAACAATATTGGCTGTTAGAACAAGAAAAATATGCTATTATTATATATTATATATATTCAACCAATGGAATTTATATGCCCACATTATGCTTCTTTATACCTGCACACTGAATCCTCACACTGGTGCAAACGACAATGGAAGCCTCACTTCCATAGCACTCTGACAAACTCTCCTCCATACCACTGCAGCTGAAGTCTCTTTCGAAGGGAATACCAGAATCATTCAGGAAAGACGCCTCCATATTGAACTCATTCTCGTTAGCAGAGAACCCCAACGTGCGACAGGCCACACGTAGATCGTCACTGGTGAGCTGCTCCAGGCAGACTGCCCTCCATTTGTTCTCATAGCAGACCTCCAAGTTTCCAGAGACATTATTGCTGTCTTCCCGGTAGGTAAGTCGGACACCTAGCTCACTACAGCCCCCGGACATGAAGTCTGCAAGTGCAAATGAGACCACATTTACAAGTTCACTTTACTGGACCACAAACATCCTGGTCACACGAGAATGTGAGGGAGAAGGATGTCTTGCACTTTTCATATTTTAATGCACAAAATGAATTAAATTAAACTGTCACATTTTCAGTAATAATCACAAATCGCTGTTACAGACATTTCAGACAGCAATGCATTAAAAATCTATGGATTTTGTGCTATCAAATATCACATGATAAAAAGTATTATCAACAAGTCAAGGTGTATTAATAACGTGACCTCAAAAAGAAATCAAATTCTTAGACTCATGACAGACAAACCAGTAAAGGGCATTATGTGGAAATAACAATTCGTACCATTATCATATCACATTATGTTACCTAGGCTATACTGAACATTATCACAGTATGTTACTCGAGGCTTATTTTTATTGCACATGCGTTACTACCCGAACGACATGATTAGATAATGTATTTTTTTTCTCTCTGTGTTGTTGAGTTCTATTATCTATTGCCAAATAACTATTCTTCTTTTTTATTCCAATAAAGTATTCTTGTGCTGGTTCTTCACAGTCGATCATTATCTTACCTGCACATGTCACTCCAGCAAAGCCAATTCCATCTCTACGTCCAGCACGAGTAAGCCGTCCCAGCAAACCCGCCATGTCAGCTCCACCACTAGCGGTGGCACTGGAGCTATTGCTACTTCTAGCTCTGTCATTTGTATCGTTGCATAGGACTCCCGTGCGTGGGCACTCCAGTATGGATGAATATGTGGCTGGGTCTCCACAGGAAGGACTGTCATATAAAACAGGAATAAACATATTGTCACCAGGAAACGTGGCTTGAATGAAAGGCAGTGCTCCTAAAAATGAATACAAGATAATATATATTAATACAAAATTACCAATTGATTTATTTTTCACCTTTCGGGTTATGTCCTAATTGTTTGCATACAACTGAAGCGTCAAGAACTGTCCAGTCGGGGTCAAAAATAGCCCCCCATATTCCCTGATAAAAAATTTCGACTCGGCCATGTGTGAGAGAAGGACCCTCAGAAGAAATTAGCCTGATGTCACCATTGGAGCAGTTTACACATCGGCTAGCATCTGTAAGAGAAGGGTAAGAGAAGGGTTATTGAAAAGTGAAGACAGGCATAGAGAGAGAGATTCAATTACTAACCAACACACTGTACTGCTGCTACGTCTGATATGCTCGGGGAGAAAGTCACTGTGTCCAGCTGGCATTGGGAGAGAGAAGTCTCTGTTCCATTACAACGCAGCTGAGACAAGAAGTCCATGCTTAGTCTGAAGAGATTGTTCAGCTCCAACCCAAAATCATGAACTGCTGAGAGTGGGTATCCAACTAACAACAACAACAACAACAAAAAAAAAAAAATAATAATAAATAAATAAAAAATTAGCCTCATATAATGTTACATATTCATCACACCATTTCCAAGTCCAACACTTCGACAAAGTACCGATGCTTCATTCACAGTAAAAGAACTCGTAGAAATCGGGAAGTAGTCTCCGCCCACGCACACTTCAACGAGCCCACTTCGGTCTGAGGTACCGCCAATCAGTGGCAGGTTGACATTGCCCGCCGGACAGCCTGTCACAAATATGTGGTGAGGAAAGATGTGACAATAAAACGCGTGCATACTGGAGGTTTTTCTATCATCATGTACAAATATTGACAGCTTTGTAACAATGCTGTAGGTATGCCTCACTAGCTATATCTCTATCATCATGTACAAATATAGATAGCTTTGTAACAATGCTGTAGGTATGCCTCACTAGCTATATCTCTATCATCATGTACAAATATAGATAGCTTTGTAACAATGCTGTAGGTATGCCTCACTAGCTATAGCCTGTTATTAATTTGTTACAAAAATATTATTGTTGACTAAAGAAAATATAGTCTAAAGGAAAATAGCAGCAACAAATTGTCAATAAATATAAATATGTCAGCTTTTTCTCATACATTTGTATTGTTGTTGCATGGCATGTAGTAGAGAACAATAAATTTGTTCTGTGCAATACTTTTTTCTTCATTTGAAGATTGAGATTCGGTTCATGTCTAGAAATTCTACAAATCTTAGTCACCTGGAGCTGAGCACTTCATCTCATCTAGAGCCTGGCCATAGCCTGTAGCACAGTCCGGCAAGCCATCACAGATGTATTTCTTCTCCAGGCACCTCCCATCTACCGGACATTCCAGCTCGTTCAATTCACATGGAGCTACAACATGCGAAACATGGTCAGAGGAGTGTCATTTTTAATTAAAAGTAAAAACACCTACCAGAGCAACCTGCTGGAATCTGGCACTCTGATGGCACACATTGGACGTGAACAGCTGGACAGCTTGTTGGCTCAAATGATGCCACTCTCGGGCAACGAGAAAGGAAGTCTTCATTTCCTTGGCAGTTTACTTTATCACTCACATTTCTATCAGTAGTGACCAGACGAAATGTTGCATCTGTAATGGAATAATGTCAATAAAATGGTAACTGTCAGCACTATGAGCCCCGACTCTCCAGCTGAAGAGACGCCCGAACTCTAACAATCCTATGCGCACACAGTTAAACCAACCCTTTACCCATTAACCTCATTATAATCATATTCGTGCAGCTTCAAACCACATCAAATATTTCATCGTGCAGGTCATATAAGTGTGTGCAATTGTATGTTTTAATTAGATGCGTTCATAACATTCTTTGCCACGCAAATCACCCTCTTGCGAGTCTACTTTTTTCAGCCCCCATTGCAAGCGCCATCAGAGTGCCAGCGATAGGGGTTGTGAGTAAACTGCAGCACAGGACTAGAACGCAGCTCTGGTCCTTCGGGATAAGCTCCATCCAGTGCTAGGACTGGTCGCTCGAGGGAGTTACGCCTCCCGAATAGTAACAGTCTAACTTAACTTGAGAAAAACTACTACTACTACTATTTCAGCAAATTTACTGAGTAAACTATAAAAAAAAAAGAAATTGATCATTAAGATAGTGGGAATTAAGGGTGCTGCAACAACGCCCACGCATACTTTTGGTGTTAATTAGATTTGGGTTGCTAGGGCTAACTTTTTTCTTACTGTTTGTAGGGCTATAGCTAGCAGCGGACCCTGAAGAGCACTGCTAGTGGACTAAATATATAAAAAAAACAGAAGTTGGTACTGTGTTTCGTCTTCTGCTACAAGCTTCTGAAGCGTCAAGTGTAAAATCCAAAACTCCTCTGACGGTACCACCGCTGGAGAGCTGATTTTTTGTCCTCTGCCTCATTGCTGATTGTCTTCAAAAGCTTCGTCTTAGTTTTTCTCTAATCTTTTTTATTTTGTCTAGTTGATTGTGTTCATTTGCTTTTCTCGGCAGTGCCCCGACATTTTTTTCTATTAAAAAAAATTAAAACAAAGGTTTTGTTCCCAAGGTCAAAGTCTACCTGTAGATGAAGTTTGGAGTCATTCCCATTCTTAGATTCTGAGAAGTTACACAAAATAGGTTTCAGAACTAAAATAAGACCTCGCGATCTTTAGGAGAAGCTGATTGCTGACAAACCCCGCCCATTACCTGATTGGTTTACTTTTCGCGGGAAGTAAGTTGCAACAATTGGCACAGTCTCTGGGCAGCCCGCTGGATTTTCCAGTCTCCCTCCACTCCTCTCCCTCCCTAGTTGAGAGTCCTAGTGGAGTTTGAAGATGAGGCAATATAGTAGAGATTATTTTTGTAGTCAACTTTTGTTTATAGTGATTGTAAATAGTGTTCTTTTCTGGCATCCAAAGGTAAATAACTTATTGCCAACTGGATTCTACAGTCGTTGTTTGAATAAGCTTATACACTAGTGCATCATTTATTTAGAATGTACTACTGAGTTCATTGGATATCTGCATACTCAAAATCTTCATTTCCCCCCTAAATGTATACATTATTCAGTATTTAGCTATACCAATCATATAAATCAATCACATAATTAGTTATTATCTGTTGTATTCTATGAAGTTGGTACTTCTGACATAGATATTTTCTACAAGAATAAAAAAATATTGAAATATGCAGTCATTAGTGTAACTATTTATTTACCTGTCATAACTTGGAGCTACTGTGGGGCACTGATAGCCACAGATCTAGTAGTATATAAGAAGAACAAAGTACCGATTCTACAGAACTACTGAGAAACTAAAGCAGCTGTACAGGGGCAGAGCAATTGTGGGCAGGAAGCTTTAGAATTACCTGCATAAATAATAGTTAGGCGCTACTTCAGAGGGAACTATTGTATTTACACTTAGGGCCTGAGGGGCCCTAAAAACAGTAGTTAACGACTGTGCGCAGCGCCTAATTAATTTAGAACCTAGCAATAGTTCCTAACAATACAATTGGAGGTACTCTACACGTAGAAACCCTGCCCTGAAGGTGGGGCACTACATATAGAGTCCCTCCCTGAAGGATCTAAGAGATTTAAAGTCCCTCTGTCACAATACAAAAACCACAGTAGCTATGTTCTAAGCTAAGTTAGCGGGTTGTTCAATTATTGCGAGCATCCGGTATTTCTGGTGCACGCACGTTGCTATGTCACAGCACCCTTAACAATGCCAATGAATCATCCATATGTTCTGTTATTAAATTGAATCTTACTTTGCGTCAAGAAATAGCCAGCTTGTCTGCACACAACATTGCTGTTCTCTTTAGTCCAATTGTTCCCACACAATGGACTGAACTGTCCATTCCTACAGATCTCTGCAATTCCTTCCCCGGTATTGTTTCCCAATCTAAGCTCTCCATCCCGGCAATTCTTGCAAATGTTGACCACAGCAACTCCCTGCACAAGCTCTGATTTACTGTGCGAGTTGAGAGGCACCAGTACGGTGATTTGAAAAGACTCCAAGTTGCTGTCATTATTTCTATAAGTTGGGATTCGAAGACACTTAACCGGTTCAGAGCTGGACAGAACGATGCTGTCAGAGATGGCAGAGCGATTATAGTCCGCAGCATCTGCAATTATTCAGCAACAGATAATTCAGTTATCTGACAAGGATAACTTTAGAACTTACCAGTGCTAATATCTTCAATTCTTAATTTTGATACAACTGGATGAGGAGAATTTATTCGCAGACAAACTACAGCTACATTTCCTTCACTAACAACAATTGCAGAAGGAACTGAAACACTTGACAGAAGAGCAACTTCAACGATTGTAATGTATATCACAGGTGGATTAGATGCAAGGACAAAACTATCTGACTGCTTTACACCTAGAGTCAAGGTTTCCGAAAACCTGTTACTGTCATCATTTTTCAGAGCTTGAAAGTCGAAGCATCCGAAAGGCCTCTCTTTAGTTAGCATTACAGGGTTAATGTGGTCCACTGGCTTCAGATCTCCTCTGTCTGCAGTGATGAACTGAATCACTGGCTCTACATTCACTGCAAAGTCATTCATAGAGCTTGAAGCTGCAACACACACTGAAAATATGGTGCCTTCTACGACGAGCAGATCTGACGTTTGTATTGTCACTGCCACATCTGGTTCAGCTAAAATTTATACATAACTAATAAGTTGGGTATATACTAGTTAAATTAACTTACTAATTATCCCTGGAATTGATTGGACCAGTAGAATACAGCTAAAGAGACCGATCGGCACCATGGCGATCTAACTGCAAGTTTTGGAGGGTGCGATTTTATTTTTGCTATAAAAAGGGGATTAGTAGCGCGCACTTATTGGAGCTGTTGCTGCACTTTTACCATATACAGGTTTCTTCTCCATCCCGCCTGAACGGGAAAAAAGAATTTACACCTTCAGTTCACTCCTAAAACTTCATTATCGCTAACTGTGACTCCTCTGGGTGGAGTTGTGGTGTTTACTCTGGCTCAATGGCTCAAAATAAATTACCCAGTATAAAGATTCAATGGTAAAGGAAGCTGCAAGCCCTAGAAAAGTATACATAATAAAACTTTAGTGTTCCTACTCGTTCGCACTTGGCGCACAAGCGCACTATAGAGCTCACGCTTGCGCGGTCCGCGAAAATTAAAACAATACGGTTACGCGATCTAATTAACCATTACTTATGAGGAATATTGAAAACACAAAACCCGTTTGTTCGGTTAGATGAGAAGTGAAGATGTCTGTTGAAGTATGGGGCGTCCCTTTGGAAAATTTGTATCAGCTAGTCCTTCAGTACTATAGAAAAGGTGAAGAGAGAAATACGTGACTAGTAGCTATATGGCAAACCATTAGTGTGAAGTTTATTTTAAACAGTACTCTTTCTCGGACAATTTTACGTATGATACTATATATTTTACAGAAAAGGAGCATCTTCGACTGGATTATAATCAGAGGATGGAGCTTCTGGCTCTTTTCAAGCAGATTAAGCTAGGTGCTTATTCCCCAGATAAAGACACTGAGACAGGCTATTTTGACGTAATTGGATCAGATAGAAGGTTAGTATTACTCTACAGTGTACTAATATTTGGTACATAAACATTAGTGACTACTCGTGCACAGAAATAAGTAGTTCACTATTTACAAGAATATATTTAGGTTTGGGCCTACGGTACAAAATTGTAAGCAGTATGAACTACTGTTTTTACAACAATATTTTTGTTAATCTTACCTCATTGTAAGCTATGGAATGATTTCTTTTAGCAGAGCAAACATTTTCTACTGTTAATTTTACTCAACTATGATTCGGCAAGCTTAATTCTTCAGAATGCTCCGGTTTGTTGAATTAGTGGAGTGAGTAGAAGCTGAGAACAGTCAAATTATTGGTCTGCTAAAATTAACAAGATAGGATTTGATATGAAAAAGAAGAGAATGAGATCAGTTTTGGCCAGTAAGACCAAACACTTCAATACTGCTACTTAAGTACTATACTTGTACGTTGCTTCTGACTGCCACAATTAAAAAAAAATCTGGCAAAAGATGCAATTCTTCATGTCACCAAGCAAGTACAGTCTCAATGGAAATGACCCGTGCGGAATGTTATCACATAATCCACAAGTTGTATGAACTAAATACAGCACCACGACAAAATACAGTGATACCGTCCAACGCTATTGACGGACATAGCCTCCCCTCTTCTGAACACGTTCCTATGGGCGTGGGGGGTGGGGAGGAAAGTGAGAGAAAGTTAGGTTTTATTCCTCCTAGGATGTATAATTAACATAATTGGTGATTACTCCCCACTCAATAACAATCATCAAGATGGAAATTAAACTGAACTTTTTAAAAGAAAAAAAAGAGTATATCGTTCATGTATGGAAATTGTACTATTATGTATATAATAATGCGCTTGGGTGTTAGTAACAAAGATGGTGTGTGTATTCATGAATATTTCATTAGTTGAGCTGCAGTGCCACAAACTGAAGGGGTAAAGTGTCATCACATTAAGTAGAAGGGGTGATTACGGAGCGGTCAAGAGCTATAAGCATTGAAATCTGTGGGGAAATAATGGCGAATGTTTCACATGGGAAGGCAATAGGCCCAAGTCCACAGTTAGGGATAGAATGTCAGAAAGACTTAATAGCAGGAGAAATAGACGAAAGAAAGAGCTGAAGAGAGGAGAGGGGAAAGGAAGAGGATAAGAAGAGCCGAGATGGCTCACGAAGTAAGAGAGACAGTAGTGTGTGTATTGAGGAATATATGGTCAAGAAGAAAAAAGCGGACTGATGTAACTAGATCAAGTGGTACAGGATGATAACAATGATTTACTACATCAAGCACCATTGTTTGTATAGGTACTTGCTAATTGTTATTATTATTATTGTTATTTTTGGTGTTATTATTAATGTCCTAATGAATTTAGCTACTTTGTAGTGGTTTAACGATAGTGGCTTGTTGTTTCCATAGGAAAGCCTGGATGGCACTTGGCAGTAGATCGAAAGAGGAAGCTCAAGTGGAGGTGGTCAAGTTACTGGAGGCAGTTTGTCCATCTCTGAAAGAAGAAATGCTCAAGCGTTCGGAAGAGCTATTACAGACTCGTCCATTGACCAGGCAAGAATATTTGAATTGATGGGCTGTTCAGTTTTCAATAATTGAGGCCATTTTGTTTTTAATGTCTTTTAGAAATGGAGTGAGTGGAGATCATCATCAGGAGGAATTTACTGTCAAAGTGGTTAAAGATAAGCCAGTAAGTTCATTATAATGGGGGCATATGTTTTGCATACAATTTACCCACACTTTAATTTGTCCTTGTAGCTGGAATAATGGTGTATGTGTTTTTTAATTTAATAGTCCTGATAAAATATGAGGAACTTAAATTTGTAGCCCGTGTTTCATACAAGAAGTTTAGAGTGGGTTAAATAAATATAATTGTTAAGCTGGTCATATTTGTAGCTAATTTTTATGAATGTTAAAAACATTTTTACAGCTCATTTTATAGCTATTTCCCCCTATGATACATCCAAGTTCTCAAGTTCTTGCGCCACTACAGTGAACTTAAAGCCATGGTTTTTAGGACTGAGTATTCCGTTGCACAATCCACTGGTTGTATAGTAGTTAATCGAGACACTATGGAGAACCTTGGGTTTGAATTTTCTTAACCTCTCCCTGGTTTGAAACGAAGTTTAGCAGGATTGAAACTAAGTTTAGCAGGATTGAGTCACAATATATTTTGAATTGTTTCTGTTGTTTCTTTCTTTTATAGGATAGAAGCGATGAAATTCTCCATGCTTCAGCCAATGGCTCTGACTCTGCCATCAACTCTTCTTTTCACACTAACTCTTCAGCTCCTACTCATAACGGCTTTTCACCAAAGAGATCGACGTCTCAGCATTCTTCGCCAAGATCCCAGGGACAGTCGGGTTCCTTAGCTCCTCCCCCTACCCAGAAGTCATCAGGATCTTCCCAACCCCCAGGATTGTCAGCAGCATCACCAACCCCACCCAACCCCCAGAAGCAATCCGTGCCATCAAGCTCACCCGTACCTCAGCCTTGCAAATCACAAGCTACAGTTTCTCCAAAACTTCCCAGACAGCAAGTTGATTCTTCATCCCAGCCCCAAGCACTCAGTCCACAACATCAACCTCGCCAACTTCCCCTCCTACAACCGTCTTTGTGGTGTAGTCCAAACTCCGCCCACCAGTTCATGGTGCAGATGAGTACCTCCCCTTCTAACACTCTTGTCCTGTCTCCTGGAGAAAGGCTGTCTGTTCAAGTCCCTACAAGTCCACAGGCTTCTGCCGTTATTTGGGAGTTTGCTGTAGATCATGGAGACATTGGGTTTGGCCTGTATTTCCAGAGAGGTGGGGTTGCTGTTGTGGAGCATCTTATTCCACCTTCTTCCAGAGACTGTTCTATTGATTTATTCATTGGGAAGCACCAATACCAAGAGCAAGGCATGTATTTATTAGAATTCATCAACACACATTCTTCAAGGCAAAAAACTGTGTTTTATAGAGTGTTTTATCAAAATGCTACAGCCCAACAGTAGTAATTACAGTTTATTATTATTTTTATTGTCACTTTTATTTTGATCTTATTATACGACGAAAGTAAATTTGAAATTTAATATGTCGACGATTTTGTAGTGCCGAGTTTAGTTTGTTGTAGAATTGTAGAAGTCGAGAAGAGTTGCTAATGTTGGAGGGTAGCAAATATTAGCAATACGTTGTATGGCCCAGCCTGATATAGTTTATCTACATTATTAAACAGTTCAGTTTCGATGCTAGTCTTAAAACCGTGGCTACTCGCTCCCTCGTGCACTAGTTTCTAGACGGGTAGCGAACATGTCATGGTTTGGTATCCCAGAGTTTCTAAAGAAGCGGGCGTGCCGGTACTTGCTACAACATTATCTGGGACAATTTCTGGAAGAGAAAATTAGTCTTGAAGACTTGACAGTGGACTTGTATAATGGCACGGGGTCTATTCACAATATTCCTTTGAATGTTCAGGTAAGTAGAGAGTTATCAACCATGTCTAAATGAACACAGTTTTCAGCACTATGGAAAACAAAAAGAAATGATTGTGATGTGTGTGGGAGGATGTAAACAATGGCTGGTGTGGTCTGTTCTACTGTGACAATTCAAGTGGTGTGGGTTTGGCACAGAGGGCAGTAAGGGTGAAGTCAATGGCTACTATGCTACGTGATTGCTATATGGTAGTATTATGAGTGTAGGTGGCTGACCAGTCTCTGATATATCGGGTTAAATGTTCAGGTTATCTGTAATAACCTTTCGCAAGAAAAGTGCTGACTAATCATTAATAATAATACTTATGAATGGAGTTCATTTGATTAAGTATTAATTGTCTGGTGTCTGGGCAAGTCAGGAAGCATTGTAGCTTCCATTTATACTTGTGTTCTACACATAGGAATATGAACTTCTGTATACTGTAGGGAGTTCAGATAGTAGTGTATTTGTATTGTGTCTTTTCCCACCTCAAGGGAGGGGGGTTCCCACATTCTCTTTCAGGCTATGTTGATTTTCTTCTTTCAGTTAATCATAGGGTTCTTGACTTGCCCAGAAGTTACAAATAAATCGGTTAATTTCATTTACAGTGATCGAGAGGAAAGTGAAAATAGAACCTTTATCAACGTGAAAATTAATTGCTATCCAGTGACTGTGGTGTGAAAATAAGGGTGCTATGAATTAGTTACAGGTGATTCAGAGAACATTATCATTAGTTCATGGAGACCGGGATACAATAATGTTGACATTTTTATTAAAAAACAACAACATAAATTATGTTTCTCAGCAAAGACCTTAGAACTTCTATGCCATATCCAACAGCTTAGAGGAAATGTAAAATTTTAAGAAAATTGCATGACTCGGCTCCCAACTATTTTTTTTTTAAGTATTTTGTATAGGCATGCATGTATAACATTGACCTCCATTATATCATTTCGTATAATGTTAAAAATTGTTGTTGTTTTGTTTTGTGTATAAAGGTTAATAGTCATTTGGTCAGGTAGGAGTCGAATTTACTAAAAAAGTTTTAACAATTAACCTTGTACCTGAATCAATTTAATAGCAGTTTTTTAAAAAAATTATTATTATTTTTTTAAATAAGTGCAAAGTAGGTGTTGTTGTTTTTATTATAATTTTTCGTTAGGCGTAAGCATAAGATTTAGTTAAGTAGCTCAAGAGTATGTGTAGGAAACTCTCTATTTATTTCACAGACTGAAGCATACCCATAATACTATATATATATGCTGAAGATACAGCAAAGTAGAACCTAATAGCTCTGAGGTATGGAACCCTGCCTGTAAAGCTCTATGAATATGGAACTTAGCCTGTGTAACTGAATATTTTGTTGTGCTCAATGTGTGAGAGGATTCCGCTTCAATAGTGTCGATGCTTTTCTTCTTATTCACAAGACAGAATTATGAACACTGCCTCATTTGACATTATGCATGTATCTACACTCTCTTGTCTCTCTTGATTCTCAGGCCATTAACGAGTCTCTGAAGGGAGTAGGAGCTCCGGTTCAGGTTGTTTCCGGCTATATCGAGTGTGTGACAGTGTCAGTGCCATGGTCAGCTCTTCTGAAGGACAACTGCAAGGTGGAGCTGTCTGGCCTCACTTTGACTGTGGCACCTCATAGCTCATTCACCATGGAGGAGTACTGTAAGATAAATTGTTTATAACGGCTCAAATTGCTTAATGTCGAGGTGTATTTTTAATTGACAGTTGATCTATTCATTTTATATTTTATTTATTATTAATTTTTTTAATCTTTTTTACTTCCCCCCCCCCCCCCCCCAGCTATGAGGTTTTTTGTGGCATTACAAAACAGGTGCACATGTCTGTACTGAAGTAGCAAGTACTTGCAGTGATAATTTAATTGTAATGTAGACCTTCAATTTTGACATTGCTTCTTCCAACACTTCTCCTGCCTTTCAGAATAATATGGGTACCAATCTGTCCTCTCTTATTCATTTGACCCTGTTTTTAAAAGATGTCTAGGTCCTTTGCTGCTGCACACTTTGTATACCCTTTGCTTCTATGCACATGCAATAGGCATAAACTAAGGATAGTTATGCTCATCGTTCATTCATCCTCTTCTGTTTTGTTTTGTTTTGTTTAACAGTTTCCATGACAGACTCCTTGTTCTTCAGCATGACATCTAGGTAAGCATTAATAAGACTGTACTATTTTACTTTGTTGTTGACTATACTATGGTACTTTGTTGTTGACTGTAATGGTACTTTGTTGTTGACTGTACTATGGTACTTTGTTGTTGACTGTACTATGATACTTTGTTGTTGACTGTACTATGGTACTTTGTTGTTGACTGTACTATGGTACTTTGTTGTTGACTGTACTCTATGGTACTTTGTTGTTGACTGTACTGTGGTACTTTGTTGGTGACTGTACTGTGGTACTTAGTTGTTGACTGTACTGTGGTACTTTGTTGTTGACTGTACTATGGTACTTTGTTGTTGACTGTACTCTATGGTACTTTGTTGGTGACTGTACTGTGGTACTTAGTTGTTGACTGTACTGTGGTACTTTGTTGTTGACTGTACTATGGTACTTAGTTGTTGACTGTACTATGCTATTTTGTTGTTGACTGTACTATGGTACATTGTTGCTGTCTGTACTGTGGTACTTTGTTGTTGACTGTACTATGGTACATTGTTGCTGTCTGTACTGTGGTACTTTGTTGTTGACTGTATTGTGGTACATTGTTGTTGACTGTACTATGACACTTTTTTGTTGACTGTACTGTGGTACTTTGTTGTTGACTGTACTATGGTACTTAGTTGTTGACTGTACTGTGGTACTTAGTTGTTGACTGTACTATGATACTTTGTTGTTGACTGTACTATGGTACATTGTTGCTGTCTGTACTACTATGACAGACACTTTGTTGGTGACTGTACTGTGGTACATTGTTGCTGTCTGTACTGTGGTACTTTGTTGTTGACTGTACTATGGTACTTAGTTGTTGACTGTACTATGCTATTTTGTTGTTGACTGTACTCTATGGTACTTAGTTGTTGACTGTACTATGGTACATTGTTGCTGTCTGTACTATGACACTTTGTTGCTGTCTGTACTACTTTGACACTTTGTTGTTGACTGTACTATGGTACTTTGTTGTTGACTGTACTACTATGACACTTTGACACTTTGTTGGTGACTGTACTGTGGTACATTGTTGCTGTCTGTACTGTGGTACTTTGTTGTTGACTGTACTACTATGACACTTTGACACTTTGTTGGTGACTGTACTGTGGTACATTGTTGCTGTCTGTACTATGACACTTTGTTGCTGTCTGTACTACTATGACACTTTGACACTTTGTTGCTGTCTGTACTATGGTACATTGTTGTTGACTGTACTGTGGTACTTTGTTGTTGACTGTACTGTGGTACTTTGTTGTTGACTGTATGACACTTTTTTGTTGACTGTACTATGGTACATTGTTGCTATTGTTGCTGTCTGTACTATTTTACTTTGTTGTTCGGGACTATCCAGCAAGTGGAGGACCTGGTCCCGATGTAGACTGAAGCACTACACAGACAGAATCAATCCTAGTTGGGTTGATCTGCGTAGCGAAGACCCACTAGCGAGTGTTGCCGTCAGAATTCCAGTTGAGCTAAATCAATTCGTTAATTCGTTGGAAGCTTCGTTGGAGAGTAGAGACAGAGGTCGTAAATCTCAACTCGCTCTCCCACTGACTGGACCTTCTGAATAAAGGTTGTCTTGACCCAGACTAAGACAAACCTGAGACTCAAATACCTTATTAGATAAGATAAGTAAGCTATGAATAATACAGTAAAATACACCTTACTACCAAGTAGGAAGATTGGTGTGATGACCAACAGGTGGTATATCAAAGATGGATATATTGAGTTCTGAACAGCAGCAGGAACAGTAACAGAGTCAATAACAAATTCAGTAACTAAGTGAAATGAGAATAGCTAAAGTTTACAAAGTGATAGATCGACGATCGATGAACATCGACGATCGATGAGTTAGCTAGCTAGTACGCATGAGTGACATAGCTAAAAGTGTTAATGTTAGTGTCCTTGTGGAGGATAACCGGAACAATGGTATTTTGTTGGTGACTGTACTATGACACTTTGTTGTTGACTGTACTGTGGTACTTTGTTGTTGACTGTACTATTTTACTTTGTTGTTGACCGTACTATGACACTTTGTTGTTGACCGTACTATGACACTTTGTTGTTGACCGTACTATGACACTTTGTTGTTGACCGTACTATGACACGTTGTTGTTGACTGTACTATTTTACTTTGTTGTTGACTGTACTATTTTACTTTGTTGTTGACTGTACTATTTTACTTTGTTGTTGACTGTACTATTTTACTTTGTTGCTGTCTGTACTATGGTACTTTGTTGCTGTCTGTACTATGGTACTTTGTTGCTGTCTGTACTATGGTACTTTGTTGTTGACTGTACTATGGTACTTTGTTGTTGTTGTTTTGCTCATACTGAAGTTTAATTTATGCAGTAAATAATTAATTGGCTGTTATGCAATTTGAATATTGTATAGTCGGCAAATGGCTGAAGAAGTATTGCGAGAAGGCCAAGGAGCTGGGGAGGTGGAAGCTGAAGCCAACACTGGATTTGAGGGCATGGAAACTTTAGCCAGAGCCATAGAACTAGGTACTCATGTGATTGATATCTCTGTTGCTTTGTGTGTCATTCTTCATGTTCCTTTTCCTTAGTTCTGGCCAGAGTTCAGGTTGGTCTGAAGGATACAGTGATCCAAATCAACTACGACTCTAGAACTCCACAGAGTTATCAAAACCTCAAACAGTTCTTACGCTTCAAGATCAAAAGGTGTGTTTGAACAGAGAGTGTTGCTGGTAAAGAGATGTGGCATGTACATGCATGCATGTTAAAGGCATGTACTGAGTCACAGTTGATTCATCGAAGGCTCACCAAAATGCCTTACAACTCGGTTAATTCATGTAACTTTGGAGTAAGATTCTTACTTTGATTAAGTTTCCCAAATAAATGAGATAATTAAGTTTAGGCAAGTTTTTTTTTTTTTTTTTTTTTTTTCTCCCCCTTTCATAGCGTATCTTAACTTCTCTGTCACTCCCCCCCTTACCTCTCCTCAGGATTGAGTTTTACGATGAAGTGAGTCAAGTGGAGTCCAGTGTGGACTCACCAGAGAGAGAGACCCCGCCCCCTCCCACAGATTTTGCTGTCAAGCTGCTCAATTTGCTGGACCTGTCTATTGAATTGGGCACAGGGAATGTCGAGAGTGAGGGTAAGGAAATAATGTGGTTGTGTTTCAATCTAGTGATAGACTGTCAGCAGTCAATCTAGTGATAGGCCGTCAGCAGTCAATTTAGTGATAGATGTCAGCAGTCAATCTAGTGATAGGCTGTCAGCAGTCAGTCTAGTGATAGACCGTCAGCAGTCAATCTAGTGATAGGCCGTCAGCAGTCAGTCTAGTGATAGGCCGTCAGCAGTCAATCTAGTGATAAGCCATCAGTAAAATAATAATAATGATAATAATAATAATAATAATAATAGTGATCGTAATAATGATGATGATGATGATGATGATAATAATACTAATAACAATAATAATGATAACAATAAAAAGCTGGTGGAATCAGTGAGGAAAGGTGGCAACGTTTCAGAAAGGAAGGTGAAAGTTTCGAAAGGAAAGGCAATATTTCGCAAAGCATCAGTCCATGATCATTATAGAAGGGCAGAGAGACTGTGAAGCGGGAGAGATAAACTAAGGAGGAAGAACTCTGTGACTCCAGAGGAAAGAGTTGATAAAAGGAAAGGAGAGGGATAAGAAAGCTGAGATAGTTCAGGAAAAAAGAGAGCAGGAGAGGGAAACTGTGTATATTTAATTAAGTGGTAGAGGATGATAAACACCTTAATTTGCAAGAGTTAGTACGTCAAGCTCCAGTGGTGGGGTACTTGCTAGTAATAATAATAATAATAAATGCAAGCGAAGTAGCTAAATATACATGAATGGTAAGATGATTACAATAACCCATATGCATTAGTGTAGGTAAAAAATGAAAACTATTTTGAAGGCAGAGTGTACCCTGAAGTGAACCAGCAGGGTTTCATACAGGATTTTTTTTCTGGGGGGCATACATTTGTTTGACCACACCCACTTTTCTGAAACCACAACCATTTGATTAAAAATCGTCTCAGGTCTAGAATTGTGACATTAATCTTGGAAGACTAATGTGTATTGCATTTGAAGGACCTCAATTAACTGAAGTGAACCTTCACCAAATATTAGATATATACAAGCAACAAAATCACAGAAACCATTATAAATCATAACCACAGAATACTATGAAGTAGTAAATATTATTAATTTACTGTATTTCATGAAATTCTGGTGGGGGGGGGGATCCCAGGGCGTTTCTACCTCTGTATGAAACCCTGACCAGTAGGAATTGTATTAACTAGTGTCCTATTGTACACAGAGTCCAGTGGTAGTAATGATGTGGAGAGTGTGCCCATTGCCATAGCCGGAGGAAAGCTGACAGTTACAGTAACCATCAAGCAAAACGACCAGGTTTCTGGCCCCAAACTTAATGTGGAAGGTTTCCTGGGAAGTCTACACCTGTTGCTGTCTCCTCAGCAACTTGGATCTCTTCTCCAGCTGGCTCGAGAAGTGGCAGCACAAAGTAGGTGGAATATTTTGTGTATATTTATACATGCATTATACATTATACAATATTTATACATGCATTATACATAGTACATGTAAGCGTATATAATATACTCTTACAGTTATATCTAGTTTATTAATTTATTTGGAGTAAACTCAACAGTGCATCAGTTTTAGTTGGCACATAAAACTGGTACTAAAAGCTGACACCAATGCCGTTGTTGTATTTGTTATATTGTATTGAAGGTAAAGGTAATTCACAAGTAACTACAGATAGTCCGAGAAAGTTGAATGTTGGATTTTCTAATTCCTCATATTTACAGCATTACTTTTTAATTAAGTTAGTGTGTTTAATTCTAATGGCATGGCTGTAGTTTGTGTTTACTCCTGGATGGAGCTATGAATGAAATATTTTGGTGTTATATTTATTTTCAGCTAGCCAACCAGACAGAAGAATGGAGAAGCTATGTCCTGGTCAAAGCAGGCCTATCCCTCACGCTGAAAGGTCTGCTCTGGAGTCCCAATTAGCCCAACACCAGCAGCTTGAAAGACAGGCAAAATCCCACCAGCACAAGAAGCAACGGGATCTTCTGACTTCTGACCCCTGGGATGATCCCGTCTCTACTCACAAGAACTCCAAGACCACCACGGACCGGTTCGCGCCCATGACGGAGAGTGGCAACAACGAGAAGTTCTACTCCCTCGACCTGAATTCTAGTTACTCCTCGTCAATGGCTGATTCTATGAACGAGTCATTCCTCTCGAACTGCAATACTCCAGCTCACCAACACTTGGATCATCCCAATGATGTACCTAACCCTCTGAAAACAGTGGGCGAAGGCCAGAGGGGAAGGCTCGGAGGGAAAGGGATACTGCATAGGCACGGTCTTGAAGGAGATGATGGTGTCCGCTTTCATGAGGGCGTGGGATTACAGCAGCTCTCTTCAGGAGCTTCTGAAGTTGGATGTGATCCATTCGCTCCTCCTAAAGCTGCGCCTCCAGTTCAGAAGAATTCTCCTTTGAAGCCACACTCAAGTTTTCTGAGCAAAAATGAAGACCCTCATTCATCTAGTCACCGTCACTATGCACCTTCGAGAAGTGGCTCAACTTCAAAGTATTCTCTGACATTAAATGGTGTGACATTAGCTCTTTTAGAGGCCAATCCGGCACACACGTACAGCACGAGACTTAGCGACCACTCCTCCCTTTCATCACTGGACAAGGGGACAGAGTCTCCGCCCACTAGCATGGACCAGGGAGGGCTGGATCCAGTGCGGTATTTTGAGTTGGTTTCACAGTGGCTCTCAGAAGGCATCAACTGGCACAATTATCAGCAGCACCAGAAGCAGTTGGCTCAGTTCTTGCCGGCAGACCACCTCCTGTACGTTGTGCATGTGTTTTTGAAGGGGAGGAAGGGAGGGGTAATACATTCTTAAATGTTATTTCTTACTTTTATTCTGACTGATTGCAAGATTCACACTGAGAGAATGATCATTACTAAATAATTCACTGATTGAAAATAACTTTTGATTGTCAGTTTTTCATAATTGTCATGCTATACAATTATTAAAAAACAAAAGGGTTTTTGTCAGAAAATAATGCTGGTGTCAAAAGCTTGTCTGAATGCACCAGAGTAAGAAGATGCAATTATATCCAAATGACACCAAATGTATATAAATAAGCACTGTCAGCTATTTCACCAACCCACCCCCACCCATTCACTCACCCACCACCCCCACTGTGAAGTACATTTTCCATTTTCAATTGAAACCCTATCTGTACATTAGTAACGGGGGTGATGGTTTCACTGAATGGTGACTATCATGTTTACTTTGTGCTGCAATTTGCAAGCATCTGATGAGAGGCTTCTAATACATATCCTGTTTTGCTGTAAAACATTTCCATACTAGTAACTGTTAATAGGGTTTGGTTGAGACTTCCTCTCATATTAATTGTTTGTCCAAACAGCTTGCAATATGAGATTTTCAAATCTTCCTAGAAGCAAGAGCAGTGATTATAGTTATGCACTTCCCGGAATAGTACAGAATTTTACAGTAGCCTCATAGCAATTGGTGTACTTATAATTTTATTAAAAAGATCCTCATGATAGATTTGAGTTATTTATCAAAAATTTGGTTACTTACATCAATTTTTTTTTGTATTCACAATAATATGCAATATGCTAAAATTTCACTGAGTATTTATTGTTAAATAGTTCACTGCTACACTGTCTTGTACTCACTTACTATTACTCTCTCTCTCTCTTAGTGTTTGGCTGTCAGTGTTGCGAGTATTTGTGGGTGTGGATGAGGATCAGGGAGACTACGAGATGACACTGGCTGGAGCTGAAGTGTGGGAGCATCTCTATCACAGCCACGTCCCACACATCAACCTCATCACTAGACCCGCCTCCATGTGTCCGGTAAGGTGTCATATGTTTCTTGAAAGTGTAAATGTTTTGTGCTCATGTAGCATGAATAGTATGTCTGTAGTAGTCTAACTGAGAAGAAGACTGCTATTATTATTATTTTAGCTGAGAATGATTGAATCATTAAAAGTATGTATGTTTATGTGTATTTAAGCTGGAGTTGCTATGGTGACAGCTATGGAATGAAACTGCAAGTTCCATGATTATATTGATTATGATAACATCCTGGGTGGAGCTAGTCAAAGGGTGTGGCTTTCTCACTGCCACCAGAGGAAGGCATACTCACTAGTTAGTGTTTATGCATTTTCTGCAAAACATCCTAGCTATTTACATGGCCCTAAGCCTAACCCTTGCAAAATAATAGGTTGCTTTGTTAATTATTTAAACAAAATAATTGACAAGTATTGCTCTGAACAGCACAGACAAGTCCAGCCACTTAACAAATTGAAAACAACTGAAATACAACTGTGAGACTATAATAGGTAAAATTATAGGCCGGTTATCTTTGAGAATGCTCAGTAATGCATAATAATGATGTTTTTGCCAGTTTTCATAACTTTTACCCCCCCCCCCCCCCCCCCCCCAACCCATCATCTTTGATTTGATATGTCATTAGGTATATGTGATCTGTTGATGATCTCCTGAACTTCTTTCTGATTTGATGTGCAAAATTATTTTCAAGCCCACTGTTCTAAATTCCTTTATTTATGCTCATGTTTGTACACAGATTATTCAACTGCAAGGAGATCTTCAGACAACTCCCCCGAAGCCCTGTCTCAGGGTCAAAATTCACACCACTGTTGACCATTCTAAGAAAGTGAGTACTTGCTGTAGTGATTGGTGTCAGAGATATAGCACATATATGAAGGGAACTGCCTCTCTTTGCAAAATTCGTGTACTAGTATATAGTGTACACTGTTGTAATTTAAAAGAAAGTGTTCCCCTAACGATATTTTATCAATTTTCTAAGATATATGTTAGAGTATGTAACTCTGCATCTAGTTTGTGGTTTGTTTAACTTGTTTCCATCTATTCTTTACCAAAAACGGGGAAACATATACTTACATATGTGACTGGTTTTGGGAAGATCTGCCTGACCGCTGTGAATGTTATAGTTCAGTATCCACCAGTGAAACCACAATGGTCAATTATTTTCAAACAACATTTATGGGGGATATGGATAAATAACTGTTAGCTCTAGCTTATGGCGCAATTATAAGCTCTGGTGAGCGCTGGAACTCACGATATGACACTAAAAGTACTTGCCAGTTTGACTTTTGTACCGAGCATTGTTAAGATAGCTTTTGGCAAGCTTTTTACTTACTGCAGGAAAAACAACAACAACTGTATCTAACTATTTGCACTTACTTGTCTACATGATGCATATATTCATGCAACTCTCTCATATAACTCTAGCATAGTTTCTCTAAGAGGCCTAAAATAAAGCCCAGTTAACTTCTTCAACTCGACCACCAACAGCCATATTTGTTTATAGTGTGACAGAGACGAGTAATGATAGTATACAGAATACAAGACATGCTAACTCCTCCTTCGTGTACCTCGTTTTGTCAAAATCAACTATAATTTGTTATAATGCATAGAACAAAGACAACTTGTGCTACATCTCCCAAATTTGGAGGATGCTATCCCCAGCCACTATGCAACCTTCTGGTAGAAAATAAATAATATATATATGAGAGTTTTCTTGTGTACTACCAGCTGACTCCATGTTCATGAAATCAGGCAATTATTGCAAAAATGCAGTCAATAGAAACCCTTCACATGCACAGTGCAGGTAAAACTTGTATTGAATTACTGTGAATCAGAAGGTGAAAACTATATGAAGCTCTACTAGATAATCTGTCACCAAAAACACTCTTTTTAACACACCCATATTTACAATAGTAGATATCTAATAATAGCCACAGTGCACAGTCCAGAGAGATTGGGAGTGGGAGGGGGTGTGGTAAGGTGCTTTTTGATTAATGTTATTTTGTTTGACAGAGGAAGCACAGTCCTGCATCTACTTTGGTTGATGTGGGTGTGGCACTGTCAGCGGTCCATCTCAACATTGACCCGACTCTGTTGGATCGACTGCAACTTCTTCTGGCCACACCCCCTGAGACCGTGGCTTCGTCAATGCAGCGTTCAAGTATGGACAAAGTGAAACATTCCTTATACATGACCTCCAGCAACATGCACACCATACAACAGGTAAAGGGTCATTGTATGTCATTTATAAATGGTAAATAAAATATTCATATTGGCTAAATACTTTTTTTTGTTTTTTTTTGTTTTGAATAAAATTTGTGTACCTTAGACTTTGGTATAGTACATACAGACTTAGATTGACTATCTGTTTGCAGCTCTGGGAATACTTATGAGTTTCTAACACCTAGTATCACATTTAGCTGTCTTATGGTCATCCGAGTTACTTAGGCTTGGGTTGTGAAACTGAGTGTTGTATTTCTGTAGCAGCGACAGCTAATGTTTCACCAGGCAGTGCAGCCAGGCTATTCCACCTCTTCACCATCATCCACCACTCTCAAGGTTAAAGTCAGTGGAGACAAGCTGCATGCCTCTCTGAGGTATGTTTTTAAGGGTGACAAGAATTACAGCCTATAATGTAGAGAAAATCCATGACATATGGTTGGTAAAGGGTAATTGAGCGGGATATTTAAATATAGAACTCCAAAGAAAATGTTGATATTAATGGTAGTGGTGGTGAGTGGGGGAGGAGGGGGAGGATTGGATTAATTGTAGGAACAATCATGTCCACGGGTAGCATTTTAAGGATTAATGCTCAGCAACAATCTTTACATCCTATTATTAAAATAAGCAATTTGGTTTAATAAGTCATATGAATTAGCATTGGTTGTATGTAGTGTATTTCAAGATAATATATTTCCTCTCATTTTTTTGGTTTCCCCCCCCCCTCCCCCCCCTTTTTTTTTTCTTCCCCCCCCCCCCCCCCTTCTTTTAAGGTTCCCAGTTTTGCAGAGTAAGAAGATGCAGCAGCCTCCGTGGTTCCGCCCGTTGCTCCGAACTGAAGTGTTGTATGTGGATCTGGCAGATTTGCTGGTGTCCACGCAGCTCCACCCGTTGGTGATGGATGGTGAGGCCAGCTTCTCTGTAGAGGCACGGTTAGGTTCAGCACATGGTAAGGCATCATCAGATGTTCCATCTATTGTAGTTCTTTTATACAATCTGATTAGCTAACCATAGGTGTAATAGTCACCTCAAGACTCTGTGAAAACTTTATTAAGTTTGAGCAACACCTTACAGAGTGTACACTAGGCAGGTCTTACAACTACACTTTGCAGCCTCTTATAAAATTTAAGCAAATATTTCTTGACAGTTACCTCAGCCACTATATGCACTTGCCAGTGGACACTTATTTGTTAGAGTTAGTATGTATAATACAATTGTTTACCTTCATGTTGTTTATTTGACAGCATTTCTCAGCATGTCTGGATCGCAAGAAGACAAAGAGCTATTCCTGGTGGTCTCAAGTAAGTCTTGTACAGGTTCTTCTGGCATGTCTTCAACAGAGGCTGTATCCATTAGGTAAGCTTGTGATTAGTTATGTAACCTTACATATACAGAAATATATTAAGTAAAAAGGAAAACTAGCCAGCAAACACATTCAAATATGTTGCATGGTTTAGTCAGCACCATTTTGGCTACACCTTACCAGTTCTTGATATAGCACTAAGCATCCCCTCTCTATTAAAGCGCTGTTTGAGTGCCTGTTTTCTTCCCAGCTTCTGGCTTTTTTTTTAATTTTTTTTTTAAGTGCTCCGTATGTATCGTTAACTGCTGAATTGGCACTCGGCTCCCGTTTTTGGTGCCCACTCACTATTAAGCTTCCATTTTTTATTAAAATTATTTATTTCTTTACCGTTTAGAGTTGTAAGCAGGGATGCTTAACAACTCACGTCTATGGTATTACCCAATCTTCAAAAATTAATTAATGAGTTCTATGTTGAAGCAGTCATGTGTCATCTTCATAGTCTGAGCTGAAGCATTGGCTATGAAAAATAACATGGACAGTGTGTGGGGTAAAGAGGCCAGTGATGTAAAGTGAGACATTGGTACTAAAGTAGTTACATGGTTTTGCAAGCATGAACCTTTATTTGTTTCACTAAAGAAACAGGTAGAATTTTTTTTATTAGTGTACCAACACCTTATATTAAACTAGTGATGCGCTCTAATAGCACAAAATAGCGAAGTGAGCGATGCATGTTCCCTGTAATTGCAGCTATTCCATGCATGCTTGGTGTGGCTACAAAATACTGTCAAAGTGAAAAAACAATAGTGGTAGCTTTTTTCTATGATGAAGGCTCCTGGTACCGTAATCCTCAGGAATAGTCTAACTAGTGGTGTGCTTGAGCACAAATGGCGAGCGAGCCTTAAACTACACTATTGTTAAATGATTGATTTTAACAACTAACACTCAAGCTACTAAAATAAAGTCTAGTTCTTAAATTAAGTATATGCGGTAAAGGGGATTCAATACCATAGTAACCGCTCCCCGCAACTGTTTGAATTGAAAAAGAAGCAACAAAATCAAGTCACGTTATTTAAAATTTTCTTTGTGATATTCTTAGTGGACAATGAATTTTAAAATAAATGCTGTTGAGTAGGGCTTATAACTGTGACAAATAGCGTATTAACTTACCACCGCCACTAACTCGAATAGAAATGTATCTCCAGTAAGTTTTTGCACCCGCAAAACAATTCAAAGCGGTAAACAATTCAATTTCTAAGGTGATACGGGTAATGGTCGCTAAACCAGAGGATTCTGTTTAGTGAAGTTTGGGACTGGGTCGAACGTTGAGCGAACACAAAAATACGGAGGGTCAAAGTACAAAATGACATACGTACGTCCAAACATATATACAAATAAACATCCCCGATTTTCGATTGTGTTACCCCTGTAAGTGTCTCGCTCGCTACGCTCGCTCGCCAATAAATAAATTAGGAACATTTAATGGCTTTTCAAAAAGAAAGATTCTTTACTTTGCTACCTGTTTCTGTTTCGTTTTAGCTCTCCTCCTCCTTGCCCAGTCTTTATCTCTCTCCTTACTAATTTTTCTTCTGGAGTTTCTAACGCCCTCAAAGCTCTTGACCGAGCGTTTCTAACGTTTTGTTGTCTCTCTTTCGCATAATTTGTTTCACTGGACATCGCTACTTCGCACAGCGGGTAAACAAAGCAAAATGTTGCTAAGAAGGTTTCCCGGCCCGCGCAAGCACGTAGGAGAAAATGTGCACACATACGCCCACACAAGAACAAAAACAATTTGAAAAATTTCAGTTGAAATTTGTAAAGGTTGTGGGGGACCAGTCTTGCCACACCCACACTGGACAACCGGTGCTCACTTGTTGAGGCGCGACCTAAAGACTAGACACCGCAACCGCTGGCGCGAGCTTGCAAAAGTCTTGGGCTAGCCAGGCCAAAAGTACGGACTAACCGCCAGGGGCAACCGTGGTACAACAGAGGTGAACAACGTTTTATTACAACAAAGACACAACATAAATAGAACAGAACAAAGTGCGGGGTGGTATGGGTACAGGAAAAGGCATGAATATGATTAACTAGCCTGATGGAATGGAAATGGTAAAGCGATAGCGTAGGGAATGTACGTAATGGAAATGGATGGAAGGAATGGATGGATATGCACATGCGTGACAAATGTTCACTGTTCAGCAGTTGTCTGGGAATCTTGGGGAATCCCAGACAAAGGTAGTGAGACACCCTAACTTCCTCTAGGTGCGCTGGTGTCATGCCGCATTTGAGGTAAAAGATAAGCTCAAACAATATCACTTGAATATAACTCATCACAAATGAACAGAACTGAATGACATTCAATATAAACAAAATATGGCACATATGTAGGGTGTAAAGAGTAGGATGCAGAAGTTCAAAGTTCTTGTAGGTGGTGCACAGTGTGTGTGTATGCAAAACTCAACTATGAGGACAGGAAATAATATTTTTTTGTGTGCTTAATTATGAAGGATAGGGAGTGATATTTTTGTGCATATAATTGTCATTCGTTAATGTGAAGTAATTGTAGGGCACAATGTCACAACTAGATCCAACTTCATCTTCATGTGGTATGTTCTACTAACAGTCTGGATTAATGTCATTGGGGCTCAGTAGCAGTTGGATGGTTGTCATCAAGTTTGTCGTCTTCATAGGTGTCATTTTCATCAGTGTTGTCTTCATAGGCGTAATCTTTATAGGTGTCATCTTCATCAGTGTCATCGTCAATGGCATATTCATAGGCATCTTCATAGTCATCTTCATAGTCATCATCTTCATCTTCGTAGGGGTCGTCTTCGTAGGGGTCGTCTCCATAGGGGTCGTCTTCGTAGGGGTCGTCTTTGTAGGGGTCGCCTTCGTAGGGGTCGCCTTCATAGGGGTCGTCTTCATAGGGGTCGTCTTCATAGGGGTCATCTTCATTGGGGTCTGCTTCATAGGGGTGGTCTTCATTGGGGTCTGCTTCATAGGGGCGGTCTTCAGGGGTCGTCATAGGGGTGGTTTTCATAGGGGTGGTCTTCATAGAAGTCGGCTTCATAGGGGTGGTCTTCATAGGGGTCGTCATAGGGGTGGTCTTCATAGAAGTCGGCTTCATAGGGGTGGTCTTCATAGGGGTTGTCTTCATAGGGGTCGTCTTCGTCTTCATAGGGGTCGTCTTCGTCTTCATAAGGGTCGTCTTCGTCTTCATAGGGGTCGTCTTCGTCTTCATAGGGGTCGTCTTCATAAGGGTCGTCATAGGGGTGGTCTTCATAGGGGTGGTCTTCATAGGGGTGGTCTTCATAGGGGTTGTCTTCATAGGGGTCATCTTCATAGGGGTCGTCTTCATAGGGGTCGTCTTCATAGGGGTCGTCTTCTTAGAGGTCATAGGGGTGGTTTTCATAGGGGTAGTCTTCATAGGGGTGGTCTTCATAGAAGTCGGCTTCATAGGGGTGGTCTTCATAGGGGTCGTCTCCATAGGGGTTGTCTTCATAGGGGTCGTCTTTGTCTTCATAGGGGTCGTCTTCGTCTTCATAGGGGTCGTCTTCATAAGGGTCGTCATAGGGGTGGTCTTCATAGGGGTTGTCTTCATAGGGGTCATCTTCATAGGGGTCGTCTTCATAGGGGTCGTCTTCTTAGAGGTCATCTTCACTGGGGTCTGCTTCGTAGGGGTGGTCTTCATAGGGGTCGTCATAGGGGCGGTTTTCATAGGGGTGGTCTTCATAGAAGTTGGCTTCATAGGGGTGGTCTTCATAGAAGTCGGCTTCATAAGGCGGGTGGTCTTCATAGAAGTCGGCTTCATAAGGCGGGTGGTCTTCATAGAAGTCGGCTTCATAAGGCGGGTGGTCTTCATAGGGGTCGTCACAGGGGTGGTTTTCATAGGGGTGGTCTTCATAGGGGTGGTCTTCATAGAGAAGTCGTCATAGGGGCGGTTTTCATAGGGGTGGTCTTCATAGAAGTTGGCTTCATAGGGGTGGTCTTCATAGAAGTCGGCTTCATAAGGCGGGTGGTCTTCATAGGGGTCGTCACAGGGGTGGTTTTCATAGGGGTGGTCTTCATAGGGGTGGTCTTCATAGAAGTCGGCTTCATAGGGGTGGTCTTCATAGGGGTAGTCTTCATAGGGGTGGTCTTCATAGGGGTCATCTTCATAGGGGTGGTCTTCATAGAAGTCGGCTTCATAGGGGTCATCTTCATAGGGGTCGTCTTCATAGGGGTCGTCTTCCTAGGGTCATTTTCATAGGAGTGGTCTTCAACACCATCTTCATCAGCGCTGTCATCATAGGCATCATCTTCAGCAATGACATTTTCATAGTCATCATTTTCATCAGTGTCGTCTTCATAGCTAATGTATATTTTTTTAAATCTGTGATTGCTTGTCAAGCTTTTATTCAAAGGTACTTTACTTGAGATGAAATTTTTTTCGAGTGACACATTTTTTAGTGATTGACAACACTGTAAGCCCTCACAAAGCAAATTTACTCCATCAGCATCAAGCATGTTATCATTTAAATATAGACTAACTAATTGTGAACATTGTTTTAATCCTGTGGCAAGAGATGCAGAAGCTTCAAAGCCAATTTTGTTATCTGATAAGCTTAAAAAACTAAGGTTTCCACAAGATTTTAATGCCGTGGCTAATGCCTGAGCACCTTCATCTTTAATATCATTTGTACCAATGTTTAAAACTAATAAGCCAGATATTTGTCTAGGCCGTCTTCTGGATGTGCTTATGATCCAATCTGCTATTGCTGCTGCACCACGAGGACCTATTTTGTTACGCTGAAACTGCAATTGTTCCAACTCAATTGAATTTACGATAGCTTTCATTAGTGGAACTCCTCCTTTTGAACCAATGTTGTTGTCCTTAACATTGATAGATCTAAGATTGCTGAAACCATTTATGCCTTTAGCCAGATCACACGCTCCAAAAGAATCAAAATTGTTAGTGCTCAGGTCAAGACTAATCAGATCACTGCATGTGGCTATTCCTGTGGATAACAACTGAATGTCATTGGAGTCTAACTCATTGCTGCTGAGATCTAGGATCTGCATCTTGGGGCAGTGTTTTAACCCTTCACTTAAAAACTGTGCACCCTGGAGTTTATGAATTCTTGTATTGGTAAGAATTAATTGAACAAGCTGATCGTGTTTTGTGCTCTTTCCTAAGAGCTTGAAGCATCCAAGATCTAGGATATTTTTTTTAAGATTTAGTGACTTTAGCTTGTAATTGTTTTTTATTCCTTTCATTATAATTCCGGAATTTCTGCCAACGTTCATAATTCCTAATTGTTCTAACTTTGTGAGGGACTTAATAGCTTCACCCAGAGCTCTAGCTCCATGTAAGCCTATCGGGTTATTATCTAAATTCAAAATTTTCAAATCACTACAGCTGCTCAGTCCCTGGAGTAGAATTTTTGCTTCATGTTCAGATAGTTTCTTGATGTTATTTTCACTTAGAGTAAGTTCTTGCAAGTGAACTGATATTCCGAATACATGGAACGGTTCACCTAATCGTAACAATGAGTTGTTGTCTAACTTTAAACTCTTTAAAGAAGAACAATCTTTTAAGCCGTGAAACAAAACTTCACTGCCATCGTAATTTATTTGGTTTTTTTGAAGATTTAGAATCTCCAGTTTATAACAACACTTTAATCCATAGGCTAAAGCAGCTGCACCTTTACTGCCAATACTATTGCCACTCAAGTCTAATTCTACCAAACTGCTGCACCACTGGTGCTTTTGCTTTCCGTGTATTCCACTATCGAATTCGATTTCAACACAGTTTAACTTTTGATGGAGAAATTGGTCCAAGTCCACGTATTTGGAGGGCACATGGTCTTTCTCATATACAAGTGGTATCTTGTCTACTTGAAGCCATCTTGTTAACGCTGCTGCACCATCAGGCGTGACACCATTATTACTCAGATCTAATATTTCTATACTGATGTCATTCAGGTGACGTACTACACACTGCACACCGTCATCTTTTATTTCGTTACTACCAAGATTCAGTTCTGTTAAATGGTGGCAAGATTTTAATCCTTCTATTGACTTTATAATGGTATCTTTGCTTATTTTATTACGATTGAGGTTTAGCCTTCTTAGGCTGTAACAGGCGCTGATATTTTTTAGCAAAGCATTCATTTTACTTGATTCACAGTTGCTCAAATCCAAAGTTTGAAGAAATCGAAGATGTTTGATGCCTTGAGCTATTGCATCCGCTGCTGAATTACAAAACCTTCGATTGCTGAGGTTTAGTGTGTACTTATTTTTATAGCATTGTACGACTCTTTCAATAGGATCAGGATGCGACAAGCTAATTATTTTGGACATACTAACTTCTCTTTCTTCATCCATTTCAACCTTCAGACTAGACTCTACTATTTTTCTTCTAGTTTCTCCTGAAATCTGACGACTGCCCAGTTTTAATCTAAAGTCATCACACATTCTATCAGCTGATTTAGCTAGAGCAAGAGCCGCTTGGTCCCCAAAGCTATTACCTTCCAAATCTAACTCCAGCAGTTTTGAAGAAGGTACCAGTGAACGACATAGAGCCATGGCACCTTCATTAGCTATCATGTTACATGCCAGAGACATGTGAGTTAGCTTGGTGCACTTGTGCAACAATTGAGACAAAATGGGGCTTCCCCTACATGTGAGTTTGTTAAAATCTAGCCGAAGTTTTTCCATTTTTACGTGATCCAGATTCTTTATATGATGCAGATCTGCATCACTCAAGTTGCAATTCACGAGAACTAATTGGGATATCTTTAGAAATTGGGGGACCCGTGCTAGTTGAACGTCTATATTGCTTAAAATGTAAATTGGTGTCTCACATAGGGGCTCAATTTTGCATTTAAATGACTTTAGAAGATGAATAAGACATTTTTTATGAGTTTCATTGCTGTATTCATCATAAGTATACTTTATTTTTTCCAATTTGGAGCTGCTAAATGACAGTTTTGGTAATATTTTTTCACAAGTGCATTTTCTGGAAAGTTGAGCTTCTCTTAAGGGCATGTGAATGCCTAAGCATTTTAAATATGGTAATTTAATATCATTAGTTAAAACCTCTATTTCTTCAGGCCCTATTTCAAGATTTTCCAAGCATAGTTCAGTCAAGGAGTGACAATTTTTCAACAGAAGTTTAATTGCCTTGTATTGATCTTTGTTGTTAGTCTTGATAGAAAAACTAAGAGATGTAATGTGTTTTAGCTTTCTGAGGTTAACTTCGTGTATAAATGTCTGAGCTCCAGTCTCGTCTAGAATGCAACTATTGAACGCTAATCTGGTTGCAGGAAAAGAAGTTTGACTACATGTGTAGGCTAAGGCATTGAAGTCAGTTGGTAAGAATGCTTGGTCGTTAAATTGTAAGGACCTCGTTTCACTATTTTCTAGGATTAAATCACAAACTTTTTTTTGTTGCGACTCAAAGGCACACTGTATTCTATACAAATCATTAGAATATTTCGATTGCATGATTTCCTTCAAGCCACTGTGGTGGGATTCAAATGAGCTTGTGCCACAAAAAAACTTCCAAACCATTAGCATTTCTTTATTGTCTACATTTTCTTTGATTATGTCCAGCTTTTTTTCTAATGGACAGATATGTATGTGATATGCAGCAAGAAACTCTTGAAAGGTTAAATGTAAGAAGGAGTACAAGTCCTTCATACCAAACAGTTTAGCAGTTTTGTCAACTGTTACTAACCCTAAGGAATGGACGTCTGAATCATGCTTAGAAAGGGAAGCTCTGCCAGGACTCATAGTGATAGTTTGTTTTGACTGTATTGTCATGTCAAAAGCAATCTTGCAAACTATTTTAAATGATTCCTGGATAACTCCGTCTAGCTCACTTAAGGTGTCATATTCCTGGGGGTTTCCGTCATTCTCTAACTTGCGCTTGATGGTTAAAAGTGTAAAATATTCGTACATCTTAGTCTCAGTGACTGGAATGTCTTCATAAGGCTGTTGGTATATGAAGCATATCATGGCAGCATGCACAGGCAAATAACACAAGTGCAGTAGATTTATGTGATGTTTCAAATACTGGATTAGATCCTCGGCTTTTTTATTGCTGTGTTTATTTTCTGAAAAATATGATTTGATGTAAGAGAGAATAGATTCTTTAGAAAAACCAAGGACTTCTATTTGTTTAGATATTTTTTCATTGCGTCTTAACTCGACAGTCCCTATTGGGCGTGAAGCAACAATTATCATAGCATTTGAAAGGTCTGTGTGGTATATGAGTTTATTAAGGATATTTTGAAGATCAATTCTTTTCTTATATTCGTCATAGCCATCAATAATAAAGCAACAGCCTTTGCCATTGGTGGTTTCTATCATATTCATGATCTCATTTCGCTGACGGTCATTGCTGTAAAATAGTTTTAGAATATCAGCCAAAGTTTTTGTATTTTTTGTGTTTATTATTCGAAGAGAAATTAGGAACAATAAATTTACCTCTTGTAAAATATCAGGTTTTGTAGCCCAATCTTTGCTAAGTTTGCGAGTCAGAGTAGTTTTACCACTGCCTGGTCGTCCTTCTACTAAAATAAGACCGCCTTTTTCGTATTTCTCAAATAGTAATCTATACTCTAGATTTGTTTTCTCTTTTAAAATATCATCCATATCTCCCTGAACTGAATCATTGTGGACTTTATCTATTGGTCTTTCTTCATTTATGAGAGCTAATTTGATATAATTGGAAGTGCCAACTGGTGGCCAAGAATCTTTTTTGATAATTTCCTGTATTTCAGAATACTTTTCTAAAAGTTTTTTTTTTTCTGGAGAAAATATAACGCTCAGGTTTTTAGTTACAATGGTGTCATTGCTTCCTTTTATGCTGCAAGAATAATTACCTCCTATTCCCTGGCAAGCTTTTTTAATCAACAAAATATTGTGACAAACACCAGAGTATCTGGCCCCTTCACACAGTGGGTCGCCATCTTTAGACCAGCAGTACTTGGCCAATTCATCATGTCCAGTCGGAGCTTCTAGAAGCGTTGACTTACCGTCAGTAACTTGAAAGTCATCTAAGCAATCTGTGGACATAATGCCAGTTTGAGGTTGAGTGTGTGAAGGTACTTCAGCAAGAACTTCTGTTCTAAAATTTTCTGTGACGTCCTCAGATTCTCTAATTTGACCTACAACTGTACTTTTAAGAGCATTTTTTAGAGTTCTAAAATTTACATTGCTCCCTTTTTTGTACCAGTTATATAAAACTTTGTAAAATTTAGTGAAATTGGTCTTGCCATTACTGCATTCTTCCAACTCATATCTGGTGAGGCAAAGAACAATGCCAATTTCTTCCCATTGAAATGAGACATTGACTAATATTTTTGCTAAGATATTAATGTGCTTCTCTTGCAAACTATCATCATCATCACACCTAGTTTTTACACTAATGGTTTCTTCAGCATTCCCCACGATCTCCTTCAGCATGTTATAACACACAGATTTCATTGCTTCATATTCACTTAGTAATTTTACAAAAGCTACTACTACATGGGTGTGCTTTTTCTCTATGTGTATTAATGCCACATGCAGTAAATACCTTGCTCGTAAGGAAGGATGTACATGGCTTGAGTCCGGATCTAGTGAGGAGAAATTTTCGTAATCTGTTCTCAAAATCATGTCCTTCTTGTGCAGGGAGTTAGCCAATTGCTCCAAAGGATAGATCTTCTCAATGGCTAGCATCAGTTCTTCTTTGTGCTTTCTGAGAACATTCATGTTCTGCGATTCAGCCATTTTCTGTGATTTAGCCATTTTCTGCGATTCAGCCATTTTCTGTGATTCAGCTATGGTACTCTGAAAGAATATTCAAACGTAACTAGATTCAGGATCACATGATCTCTTGTCTCCTAATACGAATTGTAGTAAAACACTGCAGTTACACATCACGCCATGTAAATATGGAACAAAAGCTGGTGGGCATGAGCAATACATATTATTATGGTTGCAAGGACGGGTAATTGAGGGTAAAGGGTAGTTGGATTCTAATGGCAGTGCTATATACTTTAAATTGCCAAGAGGGTGAATTAAAAAAAAAAATCTCAGCAATCAAGCCGGAGGAAGTAGCAAGTATCCCTATCCCCGGACATGCACACACAGAGGAAATTTGCTCAGCTCCCACAGAATGTGCTGTGCTCAGTCAGTTACCAGTTAAATGTCTACAAAGATAGCAGGATGATGCAATGAACCTAACTTGAGTCCTGATGAGAGCCTCGAGCTTAAGTACTCATCCGCCCCCACTATTAGAGAGAGAAAGTAGAACTGAGCACGAGTAGTAAATGCCTCGTAGCTAACCACATGACACTGAAAAACTTGACAACGGCACATGTCACAACCACATACACAGAAGTAGTCTGGTGCAGTTTAAATTTATAATGTGTGGGAATTACCCAAATATATCAAGACGCATGTATTTCCAAAAAATAGAACTGATCATGCTGAAACTCCACCCATCTAAAGCTATACCTAGCTCATGAATATCATAAGTTAGTGTTTCGCTTTTTTAGATTGCATGACTTGAGGATAAAGGATTGCATACTTTGCCACCAGATATTATTTGAGCTATAATTCGTAATGAAATAGTAGACATAAATATTGTCACTTGCTACATATTTATTTTAGTACCTATCAAATTTTGCACATTGTATATGTAAATATTATATTATCTAAAAGCTGAGAAAGTTGTATAGAAACAACAATACACAAATACCAGTAACAAATAAGCATTCAAATCAGCAGACATATAATATATATGTGGGGGAATGGCCCTGACATGAGTCAGAGACATAACTTTTATTGGTGTTTATTGTGTCGGCATGTTGATAGTAGCTGTTGTTCTGGTGGCCCATCATCCATAGTGACTGATTATGGTTATCAACTTTATAACATGTGTTTTGCATAACTTTTATTTCTATTTCATTCGTCACTTTTCGGTTATGTATTATGGCCGAACTGTTTTCAGTCAATTAGCTTGTTCTCTTGCTTGAACTCTAGCACAACTATCAATAACAGCGTAGTTGTTCAGGGTAGTTATAATAGCTTGTATATCCCCGTGGGTTGGAGAGCTTTGCTCGTGATTAGCCTCAGGTGGCAGCAAACTTCTTCTAGTCTCCTGACTGTTAATTTGCTTTTTTTATTTTTTTATTACTAGTTTAAAATTAAGGTAACAATAAGTCCTAGTTTATTTTGTGATTTGTACATTTTACTCGTTTGAGCTTGAACAGCTATTGAGCATTTGTTGATGATGATGATGATGATGATGATGATGATGATTGTAAAATGACTAGTGGTGTGCTTGAGCACAAATAGCGAGTGAGCTAGCCTAGCTTTACGGTTAAGGTCTAGTGTTTGCTTATGAATAATTCATGAGATTATTTGGACACTCTTTTCTGCATTTTTTAATGTCCTAACTAATAACAAACAAATTAGGACTAAATACTACTTCATACTTTACAAAATGGGAGCAAAGACTGGGCTTTATAATAGCTACAGGTGGACAAAATCGCCGCTAAAGCTTCTTAGTCCAACATTGAAAGTAATCGTAAGATAGTTACATTACAGTTGCCCCTAGCTTAACGCTCTTACTTTGTTTTAGCAGCTTTATACAACCTGGAGGGCCAATGGAAGACAATAAACAGCACTGGACTCCAACTCTATAATAAAAAAAGGGCCCAACCGCTCAGCCTGGGTGAACAGCTAGCTTTCCAACCAAGCTAACATCCGGACCGATGATTTCTCCGAAATTTTCTTTTCGACTCGCCCCACCCCTTCCTTTGGTTAATTGGAAGAAGCGCGTGTAATACAGCCGGCCTGACCGTATAGAGCAGCCATAAAAGTACGACTTCCCTCTACAGAAGGAACCAACAGCTAAGACCGCAAGTCCGCGAACTAACCGTGAACGCGGGAAATCGCCCACGCAAACAGCTGACTCTGGATTTGAAACAGTTTAGTTTGGAGAGATAGGATGGGAAATTAGAAGAATAAACACAACAAGAGAAATAATACTCTCACAAACATGTAACTCACAAACATGTCTACCAGAGAAAAAATAATCCTATGAAGGGGAAGAAGGAAGTAAAGAACAAGGAGAAAGATAACACGACTCAAGGTACTGTACAATCACAACACACAGCCAATAAGCAACAACATGATCTAGGCACTAATGGTCATCACAAGTTGAAAGGTAGCAGGATAATACACTTGGACAGATTGCAGCAGTTTGCAGGAGACTTGACTGAACATTCCTCCAATTGTGACGGCTTGATCACCCTAAAATCAGAGAATAGCCAGGGTTAGCATCCACCATCAACGGTGACTGCTCAAACTGTGAACAAACTGTTACTGTACAGACTTCCAAGAAGGTGAAAGGCCCCCGTGGATACTACAGATGGGAGTGCAACCTGGCTGCAGTTTGGGGACAGATGTCTACCGGAACCGGCCATAGCCAACTAGAGGAAACAATGGGAGTAATTGGAGTTCCTGTGATGACCAAGGCCAGCTTTATTAGTACGGAACGAGACATTGGTTATTGCTGGAAGCAAATGCTGCTTTCATCAATGGCTGAGGCAGGGCAGGAAGAGAAAAAGATAGCAGAAGAGAATGGTAGATTTCATGAAGGAGTGCCTGCTATCACTGTCATTGTGGATGGAGGGTGGTCTAAGCGCTCCCACAAGCACAGCTACAACGCCAAATCTGGGGTGGCAATTATAATTGGCAAGGAAACAGGAAAGCTACTATTCATTGGAGTTCGGAATAAGTACTGCCATGCCTGTGCCTCTGGGATGAAGGGAAAGGATCACGTCTGTTTCCGCAATTCAAATGCTTCCTCATCTGAGATGGAGACTGACATCATTTTGGAAGGCTTTCTGGAAGCTGAGCAGGTACACGGAGTTCATTGGCGATGGCGATGGCGATAGCTCTGTCTATCCTACCCTCCTCACTAGTGTTCCTGGATGGGGCCATGCCATCAAGAAGCTCGAGTGCGCCAACCATGCATGTAAGTGTTATCGCGGCGCACTTGAGAGGCTCGTCCAGGACAACCCTTCCTACAAAGGCAGTGGAAAGCTTACAAAAAAAATGAGGCAGAAATTAGTAAGTGCAGCTTGCTGTGCAATTCGGATGAGGAGTAAGGAGACCGACACTATAAAGGCTGTAGAACTGCTAAACAAAGATCTCCTGAATGGACCATTGCACTGCTTTGGGGTCCATTCCCACTGCAGTACTGATTTTTGCTCAGTTGCTCAAGATCATCAGGCAGCATCCTCTTCCACTGGCGACCAGGCAGCATCCTCTTCCACTATCAACATTGAATGTGAGAACTCTGCAGACGAAAGTGATAACAATATTGAAGGTAATATAATTTAGAATGTACAGAACAATATTCAGACCTAGCAATAGAATAGGCCACTACAAATATTTTATTGCTGAATGTTTAAAATAAGTGATTGGCAAGCGAGTGAAGCACTCTCAGGTCTAACTCAATGCAAAAATCCATATATATCACATCTCTTTACGTAACTGGGTGGAGTTTCATAACACCCAGTACCATTTTAGACGTTGCATTCGTTCCGTGGCACATAGAAATTTTGTACAAAATTAGGAAGGCACGCAAGACTATGTTACAGTTTAAATGTCAAATAAGCTTCAGTCTAATATTTTTCATCCAAATGTGCGTCGAAGTTCGTGTGCTTGAAAGTTTTCTAGTAACCATAGCATTGACATGAAGTCGAGATAAGCAACCTGGCCGAGCACTTAGCTCGCTCGCCACATTGCGCTGTTTGAGCACACCCCTAGTTAGAAATACATTTATGCATATTAAGAGGTTATTTTAGTGTCTAATATAGATCCTTAAAATGTTCACATGTGGTGTAAGTATAACATAGTGCAATGGTCATTTGTTCTAGTGTTTGGCGATCAAGAGATGCAGTGGAGAGAGACTATTGCGGACTCGCCTGCAATAGAGAAGGAAGCATGACGTGGTGGACTTAGTGCAACAGATGTGGACCCCAAAATGTTACATAACATTTCTGTTGCAGTGAGCAGACTAGTGGCAAAGTCAAAGCAACTGATAGGCAACCACACTATGAACTTGGCAGAGTGCTGGATGCACGTCAGAGCTAAGTTTGATGGCGGCAAGGTAATCAATCGCTCACAGAGTGGATCGTGGGAGCATCGGTGCATGGGGGCTGGGATATGCCAAAACATGGGCACAGAGTGGGGACCACAGACGTGGAAGACCATGACAACTTCCTCTCCAAATAAAATATTTTCGAAAACAGCACATCATTCTGCCAAGAAAGTCGAGGCTAACAGGAAGAGGAAGGCTACTGACAAAGCAAAAGCCAGTCGATGAAGGAGCAAATACATCCGGCTAGATGACACAACTGCAGCTCACAGTGCATATAACAGATACGATGGAGGTATTTCTCCTGAACAGGTGGATGATGATGACATTCCGAGAGATCAATTGGTGCAGATAAAACCAAGTTTTTATGAATCCCAAGTGGTTATCACAGAAGAAAGAAGGAAAAAAATTGAGACAGGCACAAGGAATCAGGCTGAAAGTGAGCAGTGGATGGTGGAGAGGAGGAAACGACTAACTGCATCTAAAGTAGGCAGCATAGTTAAAATGAGGAAGACCACAAAACGGAGCAACAAGGTACAGAATTTACTATATAGCTTTAGAGGCAACGAGGCCACTAGGTATGGCATGGCAAATGAAGAGAAAGCAAGGCAAGCCTATATAACTTACCTACAAAGCAATGATCCAGATTTGAATGTTGACAAATGTGGACTGTTTGTATCACTCGGTGACCCTTGGTTAACAGCCAGCCCAGACGGAATCATTTATGATCCCAGTGATCCATCAATTATTCTGGGACTTGTTGAAATAAAATGCCCATTCAGCATGAAAGGGAAGATGATTGCAGAAGCTTGCCAAACAGCCACTTTTTGCCTGGGAGACAATGACAACAAATACACCCTAAAACATTGACATGACTATTACTATCAAATCCAGTGTCAGCTGTACTGTGCGGATTGCGATTGGTGCGACTTCGTGGTGAAGACAGAGCAAGACATTCACATCGAACGTATCTACAGGGACAAAACATGGTGGCAACTTCAGTTAGAGAAGTTAAAAGTTTTTTATTTCGATTCACTTTTGCCGGAACTGGCATGCCCTCGTCACAGAAAGGGTGGAATCAGGGAGCCAAGCTTATGAATTATCTATTTACTTTTATGTTGTCATTGCAACTGCAAAATTATCATTACAAATTCTGGAACACAAGCACTTGATAGAAACCTAGTTACAGTATGATTTTTTCTTACCTTCCTCACTAAAGTCACAGCTGTGGCTGACTTGTGGTAACCACAAACCACTGGGATGACATTAGTGGTGACCACAAATCACTTGCTATTGAAAAAAACCCCCACAGCTTTGCTGCTGTCACAAATGAGTGGGTGAACACTATAACCGTAACCTAATTGAAATGTGCTAATTTGACTTACACATTCAATGATGACGAAGAAAAATAGTGATGGTGGGTCTGCTATACTTTTATAAACGAGACAAAAACTTCAGGCATTTAGGTCTGCTTGAATAATAGCTTGGACCCGCAACTCACTATTTGGCAGATCCATTTCTTTATTTTGTCAAGACGCTTTATCAACTGGGGGTCGCACATGTCGTATAAATAAAATTAAAAAATAAATAAATAAACACCATGGAATGTCAATTGTGTAACCCCTGTAAGTGTCTCGCTTGCTACGTTCGCTCACCAATAATAATAATTATTATTTAAATGACTAATTTGATCTGCATATAATTAAAAGAAATGTAAAGTAACATGTGGGTTAGGAGATGCATGCCTTCTAAAGATAGTCATGTCTTTGCATGTAGGGTTGAGGTTCAGCCTGAACCAGATAGAAGTCTGGAGCAAGGCCACAAGGAAGAGGTTCAAGAAGTTCCCTATATGCTGGACTTCATGGGACAATCTTGCTATGAGCAGAAAAACAAACCACAACCTCTCCCTTTCTCTCACAGGCGCTCTATGTTCTCTGCCAAATACCCAGTGAGTGAAGGAGGGACACCATAATGTTGTTTGAGATCATAGGTGTTAGAAAATAACTACACTTTAACAGACTTGATCATAGTATGGTAGTTATTATAGGCATAGCATTTCTATTGAGGTGGAGCCTGCTCTAGTCAGAGTAATTACTGGACACAGCATGTTCTCCAGCAGAGCACTGCTGGTGGCGGTTTCAACCTTTGGGTTTCAACCTTTGGGCGGGAGCCAATAGTACTGACACAGCATGAGCTGGAGGTAGGTGCTAGGTTCTCCAAGCAGTAAACCCCCCCCCCCCCCCCCCCCCCCCCCCCCCCCCCATGTAAAAAGCTTGTTTATCTAATCTAGAAAGAAAAACAAAACAAAAAAGGAGGGGGTGTAACAGAGCAGGTGGGTTAGGTGAGATTCATAAGGTTTCTTTGTAATACGGAAATTTGTGCCGTGTGTAGCATGTGCTTGGATATCACTCACTCATGTGTGGTGTTGGCTTAGTGCATGTGCATGTAATATTACACTAAATTCACTAAAGGGGGGTAAGACACAGGTTTCAATGCTAACTATACATAGGACTACAGGACCTGTCTCGCTGGTTTTGCAAACTGAAGTTTAATTTAAAGCCCAACTCCCTTTGTTGGAGAAGTAGTAGTAGAAGACAACATGCCCGTAATTTTTATTGGCATAAATAGTGAAAGCTAGGTCATTTTGAAATAGTACAAGTGCAGATAGCTGCACACTCATCTAGTAATCTGGATCAACATTTTTTTCTTTTTGTCTCAGCAATTTTATAGTGCATAAGCTATGAAGTGCTGAGGGGTTTGTGTTGTGGTGCTTTGTTATATTTTACAGAAATGCTTGATCATTAAAAAGTAGGTTGCTAGTAATTAATGTTTTTGCGTTTATGTGTAGGTTGTTAGTGTGTGTTTGTGTTTTATTGCAGGATGAGAAAGAGAGAGAAGAGGACTCAGAGGAACATGTTCTTCCTGGCAGCATGACAGAAATGAACGAGTTTGAATCTCACGCCTCAAACACGACTCGTTACCTCGTTACTGGACACTTACCTGAAGTCAAGATACATCTACCCAGCAAGAACTTTCTGGAGGCTCTCTATAATAGGTACTTTGTTAGTGCTATACAGGACTGATTGACTGTTTTGAAAAATAGCATGAAAATGCATATTTATAGTTCTTAATCTGCTGCAACATTAGTCACATGTTGTTGTTGTTTGTTTTTGTTTTTATTAATTCAAATCACATTTGCTTTATGAATAATTTAGTAATATGATATTTCCATTCATGATAGTACAGAGCTGCCACTTACATTGGTAGAGCAGTATGGTAGTTGAGTTGGGTTATCTCTCGTAGGTTTTGTATTGACCTTGCCATGTGGGAGCCGGCCACTATCACAGCTGTGAGCAAGGCCAATGCCAAGTCAGAGATGTACAGTTGTATGGACCTACTCCAGCCTGCCGTCACCAGTGAGGAACGCTTCCTCATGTGCAAATCTGCACTAAAAGAAGGTAACGGGGTCAGCTATTTAGTAAGCTGTGATGAGATCGCCATGAGTGAAGTAATTTATTTTTCATTCAGAGGCATCTGAGAATGATGATGAGAGTGATGATGAAGATTTCAGAGCAAGGATGAATGCACTCTACATGGAGGAGCACAAGGAGCTCAGTCAATTAGCACTATCTCTCACTATTGATGAAGGTGTTTTAACAATGTTTCCCAATGTGAGTGGACTTGATTTTATTATTATTATTATTATTATTATTATTATTATTATTATTATTATTATTATTATTATTATTATTATTATTATTATTATTATTGTTGTTGTTGTTGTTGTTGTTGTTGTTGTTGTTGTTGTTGTTGTTGTTGTTATTATTATTATTATTGTTATTACATATTATTAATACTACATATTATTATTATTATTATTATTATTACATATTATTATTATTATTATTATTATTATTATTATTATTATTACTTTTATTAAGTTTTTAAGTTTTTTATCTGATTGATTTTTCCCCTCAGATTTTGGGACCAACTTGTACCAATGAAGCGGATCTGTTTCGTAGTGCAATGGACAATGATCTAATAGATATCAGTCCGGACAGTAAGGACAGTAGTGATGATGCTGACAGGAAATGTGGCATGGCCTTGATGGATCTCTCTGGCTTTCATGCTTACTATGTACTTGGCTACAAGGGAGATGAAGACCACCACTATGCATGTGGCTGGGTGAGTACGGTCGAATGTGTGATTAATTATGAACATCATTCAAGGTCGGCACCAACTCGTTAATAAGGAGTAACTATTTTATTTGGAAGTATGTAACCCGAGGAACTTGCTTCTTTGGTTCACAGAGCTTTGTTTCTTGAGTTTTGCTTGTTGTGCCCCCCAACAAATTACTGTACAACCATAACTGTGTAAGTGATAACTGTGCATCCATTAGCCCAGGAAAGTTCCATAGTCTTGGTTTTCAGCACAGATTTTATCATGTTACATAACTATAATACTTGTGTAGTGTAGTTAGCTTGCCATCACTTCCCTAGTGTGCTTGATACTGGTATGTTCATGTGATTGCCACAAAGCATGAACTTTGTGTGTGTCAGGAGCAGAGGTCAGTGGAGTGATTTTGCTGTATGCAGGTTCAGGATGCCACCTTGTATCACCATGGCAACCCAGGCGGCAGTACGGAGAAGTGGAGCTGTGTGAGTCCTACCTTCAATCTCTCAGTGTGTGAGCAGCTGCTGCCGATTCTCAGCTCCAATTCTGCAGAAGACCAACCCATGTTTGCCATTGCCATGGAAGTAGAGGCAGACAAGGAGGTAAGAAAAGCCAGGTTTCGCACCTTTAAGCATAAGGTGTGTTACTTACAGTACAAAGATTCTGCGGAAATAAAGAAGTTCAATGCTTCCCAAAATGATTTTGTGATTACTACCTTTTAAATTTGTTGCCACAGATGAGAAAAGTTGCTGTTACTTTATCCAACACTTCTCTCTTCTACCACGTCACACCATCCGATCTGGGCTTGCAGCAGGTAAATGTGAAACCAATATTCCTAAATCTCATGCAATCACTTGTAACTTGCATATGAACAGATGAATTGTCTGCACAGGCCATTCAATAGCACATAAAATACATGTTTCATCAAATGTAATGACAGTGTGAAATGTCCAGGCTGTGTTTTGTGCATGACATGTACATGCATTTAGTAAGCATATGTTTGTTCGTGTTGGTTGTAGCTGGGATTTTTCTTTGATATCAAAGAAGAAGAAGTGGAGGGGGTGGAGATTCCAGTTCTTGTGACTCAGCTCTATTCTCATGTGGTCAACTGCAGTCTGGAATATCGGTAAGTACCCTATAATACCCATTTAATTATATTGGCAATTCTAAAGGGCGAAGTGATAATTTTAAGCATATGTTAGTAATACTGTGCCTGGTTTGGTCAGTTTGCATGTATGACAGAATTGTAGCATCTCACTTTGCCACTGTCACTGGCTATGACAGCAGCTTCTGAAGCCAAAATTAGTTCAACAATTTGCCTCATTCAACTTTATGATACTCTCACCAAATTTAGGCAGATTACGCCAGGACCAATTTATTCCACCAGTTTATTTGACTCTTTTTGCAATCTTTCACCAGCTTATTTGAAAGTTCAGCTAAGTGCAATACATTAATTCTAAACAAGCTACCATTAACATTCTCTCCTTTATCTCTCTGTGCGCATGCACACGCACACACACACACACCTTGAACACACACACACACCTTGAACACACACACACACACATACACACACACACACACACACACACAGTCCCCTATACCTGCCCCTCATAGCCACAGTGGTGCTAGACTCTGTCAACATAACCACCAGTATCGTGGCTGGAGCTCCTGTTCACTCATTCACAGTTATCCTGGACGGTGCCTACCTACTACTCACTGCCACCAAGTCCACACCAACTTCCTCAGCCCGTGGCCCTTCTCCCTATGCCCTGTGTTCCTCCTCGTCTCCAGTGAGCAGCTGTAGTGTGTGCGTAATGGAGGTGGAATGGCTGGAGCTGGGCTTGAAGCACTACAACTCTGCTCTGTTCAATGAGGAAGCTGAGAAGGTAAGAGATGCGAGGAAAGAAGCACATCATCACATACCAACTTGAATACATGTAACCACACTTTTTTTGCTGTATGTTGCTTTTTGATGTTTTTGTTGTTGTTGTTTTTGTTGTTGTGTGTGCATGTTGATGTATCCTAACCCATGATCGTATCCTCCATAATCTTCTTGAATCTCTCATTGATCGGCTAAAACATACTTCACCACAATGAATACTACTAACATAGCCATGACTAACAAACTTTAAGCCTGAATTATGATTTTGTGGGCATAGTTCAAACACCTCCGTGGTGCTTTTTTTTTTCCTCCTGAGTTGATGAAGCCAGACTACTCTGAGCATAAGCACTTTTTAAAGTTCTTTTCTAGTGAAATACGGATTCACTGAATAGGTATATACAAGATATAGCCAGAAGCAGACATACTCTATAACACACCATACAGTCACATACAAGATAGTCACAAGCAGCTAGAACATACACAGTACATGAACAAACAAGGGCCTGGCTCAAGGAATGTTCACCCTGAAAAACGTAATTTGTTATGTTGACTCTATATTCATATTATATTAATGAGGAGTTCATTAAAAAAAAAAATTTAGTGCAATCATATTTGTTGATGGACTGTATGAGAATTAATTTCGAACATTTTTGTTGACTGGCAGCGCCTGCATGACATGCCTGACCTGACGGTGGAGTGCAGCAGTAATGTAGTGCACTTCAGGATGTGTGTGGACTCATGCATTGCACTCAGAGATCTCCTCACCTACCTGTCTGCTCGCCGGGACCTGCAACCACGCCCTTTGGATAAAGATAGTAAAGGGAGTTCCTGGGACTACTTCGCGGTCCCTCTTCCTCCGGTTCCTGCTTCCAGCTCCTCCACTGCTGCAGCTGATTTGGTAAGGTGTCACCTCATGGCAAGCAATAGCTCTAAGAACTAGTAAACTCTCAAATACCAAATACATTGGGTCAATGGCTTGTTCTACAATTTCTTTGCATACCATTGGGAATAACTTATCTTATAGGAATCACCCATTCTATAATTTTTCCAGGACAATTCCAGTCCTCCAGCTGTGGACACCCCGCCTCTTTCTCGGCACATGTCCCGGGATCGCACGGCCAGTGCGGAGATCGATGACCTAATCAGTGACGCCATGGAGGATGCCTCGCCCACCTTGACCAGGAGTTTCATGGGATCTGAAGAAACCACAGCGAGCAAAAGCTTTGTTGTGTCCAACAAGATGGAGGTGCGAATGACTGGGGATTCTATGACCATAGATTTTGATTCTGACACGGATGAGGAAAATAGTGTGGAGTCCCAGCAAAGGCCCGGGAAGAGTGCAACCTCAAGTAGACCTGATAGATCTCCTCCAAAAGCAGTAGGCAATTCTGTATATTCAAAGGACTTACTTTTAAATACTGATGATGATCATTATGATGATGATGATGATTTTTGCATTGTGGATACCCCCACTTATACTAGAGTGGTAAGTATTCATCATATGTAAATATTGTAATGAAAATGATTTCCCTTACCCTTTCAACACAATACAGGCACCTGGGTCTCAGCCAGTAGTCAAATGCTTGCTAGATGCAGCCGAACAGCTGGAAGTAGTGCAAAACTACTTTTCTATTCCGGCAAGTATTCATCGTGTTTAATCACAGCACTGCATCAACGTGGCTTGCATTTATTATGGTATTTATTTATTTCAGGATGGTCGCGTTAACCAGCTGCAGCGACCCAGCTCCTTCCCTCTCCCCCAAGTGCAATACACCCTGAAGGAGATGACAATAATTTGGCACCTTTATGGCGGCAAGGACTTTGCCCTGCCTCACGCTGCGTCCAAATCCTCAAGCAAGAAGGACCGTCGAGTGACTGCTGGTAGGGTTGCTACATACGGCCGTCCCATCTCGCAGGCGTCTTGGAGACAATCGCATGCCAAGTTACAGGGCCAGTGTGGGCGGGATGTACACAAGAGGCAGTGGAAAGTGGGAGGCGGACCTGAGAGGGACTATTCTGTTCTGGTGGAGGTGGAATTAGACAAGGTACGGAAGGAGGGTTTGATCACTAGACTTGAGGAGTGATGGTAACAATTTGAAATGTTTATACTAAAGTGCTCGAGAAATGTGAACAAGTTGTTGCACAAGTGGTCATGAATACAGAATTATGAACGTACCATAACACATTATTTTTGTTATTTGTTGTCATTTTTTCAAAGTTTTTATTGTTGGGGTTTTTGTTGCTGAAGTCATATATTCACGTACTTGTTTATTGTCATGGTACAGCTTCGTCTTCAACATGAGACGTATCCTCCTACGTGCGAACAGGTGTGTCGTGTGGTACTCCTAATTGGAGAGATGGAAGTGCGAGACAAACTGGCCAACTCTGAGATCAACAAACTCCTCTATCAGTACACGACTGAAGCCATGCCGAGACAGTCTCATGCTAGCATGGTAAGGATGGGCATATGTTCCATTTTAATGTGTAAGATAAAGTTGAATTCGTGTTGTTGTTGAGATTGTTTATGCTTTGCTTAATCTTAAGATAGTCATTCATCTTCCCTGTATACTTTTGTGCATTTATGTGTTGGGGTGTTTGTGTGTGTGATGATGATGATGATGATGTGTGTGTGATGATGATGATGATGATGTGTGTGTGATGATGATGATGATGTGTGTGTGATGATGATGATGATGTGTGTGTGATGATGATGATGATGTGTGTGTGCGTGGTGATGATGATGATGTCTGTGCATGGTGATGATGATGATGATGATGATGTGTGTGATGATGATGATGATGATAATGTGTGTGTGATGATGTGTGTGATGATGATGATGATGATGTGTGTGTGTGTGTGATGACAGGTGTCAGTGAAGGTTCTGTACACTCGGTCTGACCTGGTGGGTCACGAGGAGGCCAGTGTGCATGTCTCTGTTCTTCCCATCCGCCTCAACCTGGACCAGGACACTATCCTCTTCCTCTATAACTACATACAGCAGGCAGGAGATGCCACTCACTGTGAGGATCACACACAAACAAACAATCTCGCACCACTCAAACTGTATATTACACTCACGCACACCCTCAGACCCACCCCTTTATGCTACACTCTCACACACACATCCTCACACACATACATTCACATCACATGTGTGTGTGTATGAACACATGTCGTTTATAATGCACTCACATTACCATACTCACTCCTGTCCACTCTCAGGAACATAAGTTTTACTACTCAACTTCATTTCAATAATTTTTATTTTTTATTTTTCCAGTGACAATATTCGAGCCAGAGAGAGAAGCCAAGCCTCAGTTCACCTCATCAGCTCATTCCAACAACATATCGGTTCCATCGGAATCTGCAAGCAATTCCCATTCCACTGCAAAGGATGGTTCTGAAGTACCAGGAACAGAGAATGAAAGCATCTATGCACAGCACGTCTTCATTCGCTCCTTCAAATTTCATCCTGCTCTACCGATACGAATAGACTATGAAGCAAAGGGATTCAAGACTGAAATTGTGAGTGGTTTAGTTTTGTGCAATTGTGAATATCAAAAATCAACAATAATTTGACGGGGAATGATTTGAGGGAAAATTCCATGAAAGTATTTTCATTGAGAATGAGACTGTAGCATAGCAGTGTTCTTACAAATACAGAATTGGAAGAGGTGATTACCTGTTAGCTGTCAAAGCTGAGTGTAATGTGCTACTGCAGCAAGCAGCTGGTCGTGTTTTTTTTGTTGTTGTTGTTGTTGTTGTTGTTTTTAAAGCCTACTATTAGAGCAAAGACAACTGAAGGACTTCCTATTTGGTTCTGGTAAAAATATGTTATGCTCACCTCTGTACAATATTGCACGTGTACTTGTTAAAATGAGTTTAATTCGTGTTGCAGGGTACTGTGGCAGGGATCTTGCTGGGCTTGAGTCATCTCAATACAGCAGAAGTCAGTCTAAAAGCTCTGCATCATAAGAAAGGGTGAGTGCAGACAGTGTCAGGTGTGATGTAGCATTACTCTCCACTCCGTGTTGGAAGTACCTTCCTTTCCCTTACAGTGGAAGTATTAAATTATAATGCTGCCATTTTGGTTCTTTTAAAATTGTTTTAGTTAATCAATT
>WLWD01001442.1_pt1 | contig 66424 bp, 41 predicted proteins | sample 6712731 | NCBI WGS metagenome assembly WLWD01 (sample SAMN12718690, study PRJNA576275) | sponge metagenome | isolation source: marine sponge | host: Mycale hentscheli | place: New Zealand: South Island, Marlborough, Capsize Point | collected 2014-11-01
TAATCACAGTGAGGTTGAGAGATTTTCTGACTGGCTTGTATCCTCACTGAAAGGGTGCATGTTGTCACGTCGGCGCTCCTTTGCACTACAGGCTGAACAAATGTGGGAGAAATTTCATGCCTTGCGCATAAGCACTGAATTTAGGGGAAAGTGGGATGAAATATTTTGCAAAGCAACAGACAAGAGAGCTCCAGCATCTGTATTTCAATACATCACAACAAGGTGGTTTAGAGAGTTGATCAAAGAAAAGTTTGAAGTGAAAGAAGAGAATAAGACTTCTTGCCCCACCAAATTGACATCACATGAAGAAAATGCTCTGAGGTATGTAGCTGGATATGTATGTCGGAAGGTGCACAGTAAACTAGAGAAATCATCACATGATAGCAAGGAGGATATGACCCTTTTGATGATTGAATTCTATGGCAGTGACTTACAAGAAGAGGATAGTGAAGAATGGACAAACCAAATTGATCGCGGAGGCTTGTGGCATATCAACAACAATGTTTACTTGGTGTTCACTATCATAGAACAAATAATTAGAAATTACCTACATGTTGAGAGCATTGGAGAATTGGGTGGAAATACACGGAGTACTATATTGGATTCCATTCTGACAAATGATGACCTGTTAACTCTATGGGGCATGTTGACTGCACACTATGGAGAAGAAGTGCCTACAGCAGTGTTGAAAAAAATTAGTGAACTATCTATACTTGACCGTACGAGGTTTTTCATTTGCCAGCTCTTGCCTTGAGCTTTATAAACAAAGATACAAGTCACAGCTACAGAAATCGAAAGGATTATGAAGAAAACTACAAACCACACAACCCACCACTATTGATGAATAAATAACTAGTATTGTTTTATTTACCATTTCACATTTGTTAATTTTGTTGTCTTTTTTGTATTATTGCTTCCTTATTTTATTTGTCATACTATAATTACAGGGTACTAACCCTTATTATATTTAATCTTGTGATTCGTAAAAAAATCAATATTATCAATAGTAGTATAAATATAACTAGTTCAATCTTTTACGTTTGGTGATGGGTGTGTTATCTATTTCTAAGTCCGTTTTCTTTGCACTGCCACAATAGCACAGGTAGAGTTGACAATTCTAAGGGCTTCAGTGTTCTTTGAAAATTAGGCAACATTAGGGTTTTCGTTTACTCCACCACGTTGACGCTGTCTGCCAAAAAAATTCTCAAGTGGGTCCTGACACAGTCTGTTGCTCAAGAACACTGAAACTCCTGGAACAGTAGTGAAGATGTACTCCAACAACTCCACAAACGACTGAACTGAGTAAGAAAAAATTAACAAAGAACAATAATGCCAACAATAAATAGCCATATAGTAATAAACAATCACAACTCACCTGTTATACGAAGACCAAGTCTCGTTGGAGCACTTAAAAGCATTTTATTGTGCTCTGCCTTACTAAAACCAGGCCTGGCCTTCACGCTCCTCTCCCAGTCATCCAAATACTTCAAGAAGTTTTGCAACCACTACACGAATAAGATGAGCATTTATGTGCAAGCTACAAGCTTCATGGTTTATCTTATATTATAACATGCAACTCATTCTAACTTTCTTTTCGCCCACTGGATGTACTTTTTTTCATACTAAATGTACAATACAGTATTAAAAAATTACTTTATTTTCATGAGTCATAATTAGATCACGGCTTACCCACATCAATCTCTTGCTGCTGTACCAACAGTTTCGTACAGTTTTAACCAGATGAGGTGGGTCGGAAAAAAAGTACACATAGCGATTATCATCAGCAAATGGGTTCCTAGCCTTGTGAACCATGTCCCCAGTACCATGTAGCTTGAAAAAGCGGCGATTCACAGAGAGTCCATCATATGTACAAGCTAGAACATTGAAGCCACACCTCTCTAGCCTCTCCACAGCTCCCCAAAATATGTCATATAGCTCATACCCTAGAAGCTTGTGGCATGGAAACTGCACATATGGAGCTTGCTGAAAAGACCTCTGACCATGAACACCAGTATTGATTTGGCCAATGATTCCTTCATGTCTGCCTCATCGTCTATTGCCTTCTCATATGCAGCTAGGTGATCTTGCCTAATAAAAAAATAACATAATAACACACTCAGGGTCATTACCAAGGGGGGGGGGGGGGGGGGAACATTCACATGTTTTGAGAATTTTACTTTTCTGTTTTGATCCCCTTAATAATAATAATAAAAAAAAAATATATATATATATATATATATAATTGTTCGGGAGTAAACTAACAAGTTACTAGTAATAACTCCGAAAGTGTAGGTTTACTTTTATTGTAATATAGAATACAATTGTAGAGCAAAGATTATGAGATATAAGAAGAAGAGAGAATAAAACGTAATTAAGAGTAATACGAGTAACAATGGTAATTAAATGCAATTCGTCGATGTTCGAAGTCGGAACGGAGTACGAGTGTATGCGTAGTAAATATAGAAATAAAATGAATGTTGAAATACGATATGTAATAAAAGGTTAAAGCTAGCTAAGTGAAGGGGCTAGGCTTCATGCTGTAACTCTTGGAGGGACTGGTCCCGAACATACTGGGGGGCCAGGGGCAGGAGATGAAGTTAGGTCTTCTTCTGGTAGCAGCAGTACTATTTTTGTTACGGATCGAGTATAGGTTCCCTTTTCAGTTTTTATCGTTGCAGCTCTAACATAACCATCAGCACCAGGGTATACTTTAACAATTCGTCCTAATGGCCAGGACCGTACAAATAGATCCATGTCTTTGAGTAGTACCAAATCTCCAACTTTCACTGATCGTTCAGATCGACGCCACTTGTTTAATCTCTGTAAAGTGCACAGGTATTCATTCGACCAGCGAGTCCAGAAATCAGCATAAATTCTTTGGCAGAGATTCCAATGCTTTAAGCAACTAATTTTTGAATGCAAGTGTGACTCAACAGGAACAGCTTTGAGAGCTTTACCGATGAGAAAATGACCTGGCGTCAATACCTCAAGACCATCGTTTGGACCCGAGTTCAAAGGAATGAGTGGGCGACTGTTCAGTGTGGCTTCAATCTCGACTAAGATGGTATTTAGTTCGTGTTCAAACAATTGGTGAGGTTTTAACAGTTTTGAACAAAAGAAACTTCATACTTTTAACGGCTGCCTCCCACAATCCACCAAAATGAGGCGATCTTGCTGGAGTATGTGTCCACTTGATATGGTGAGTTGTACAGAATAAATTTGTCGATCTCCGCGTGGCAGTAAAGTTGAGAAAGGTATACAAGTCACGTAATTCTTTTTGAGCTCCTACAAAATTTGGAACCATTATCCGTGGCTAGAGTTTCTGGACATCCTCGGCGTCCAATAAAACGACGAAGAGCAGCTAAGAATGCCTCGGATGTCAAATCTGTTACCAGTTCCAAATGTACAGCTTTAGTCGCCATAAAAACAAATACACAGACTAGTGTGCGATTGCGTGTGTATCCTCTCTTCATCATCAGTGGGCCAGCAAAATCTGCTCCAGTATGATGAAAGGCTGAAGTGGGTGTGACTCTATTGACTGGCAGTTGACCCATAACCTGTGAGTTAGTCTTGGCATATGCTTTCTTGCAAGATACACATTGGTTAGAAATACCTTTCACTAAATTTTTAAATCCTATAATATGATATCGCAAGGACAAAATTGCAAGAAGTGCTTGAGGGCCTGCATGCATATTAGATACATGAGCTTGCCTTGCTAACAACTTTGAAAGTCTGTCAGAATGGTGTAAAATGATTGGATGTTTTTGATCTTGAGTCAGTTCCGAATTCTCCAGCCTTCCTCCAACCCGTAGAAGTCCATTTGAATCCAGAAACGGCCTGAGACTAGAGAGAGAGCTTTGACGTGGAACTTCACGAGCATGACAGAGTGCAGTCTTCTCAGGCTTGAAACTTCTATCCTGACTGAGCTTCAGGAGGCGAGTCTCTGTTTCATCCAGTTCATTTAGTGCTAGATCAGGGGAAAGGTCTCGATCAGAACTGTGCTTACTACAATTATAAATAAAACGAAAACACCAGGTTAACACTCTATGCATAATTCTATAGCTAGAAAATCTCTCAGAGAAATCTTCATAAGGAAGCAGAGCTAGGTGAACAGCAGGTTTTAACTCTATCAAGTCTCTTTTTCCTTTCCAGTCAGTATTGCATGGCCATTCAGAAGATGATGAAAGTAACCAAGATGGTCCTTGCCACCATAACTGAAAACAGATAAGTTTAGCTGTTTCAATTCCCCTTGAAGCAACATCTGCAGGGTTGCAGTTAGTTGGCACGTGTCTCCATTGAGCCGCAGGAATTCTTTCAATAGTGTCCACAACTCGGTTGTAAACGTAAGATTTCAAACGGGAAGGTGAAGTTGACAACCAGCCGAGCACAATCGTAGAATCACTCCAAGCATAAATATTCGATAATGGAATTTCAAGGGCCGTAGCAACGTGAACAAGAAGTTTACTGAGTAACTGAGCGCCGCAGAGCTCTAAACGCGGAGTCGTTGACTTTGAGAGAGGAGCAACTCGCGTCTTAGAATACAGTAGAGTGATTGATACGTCAGTATTATCGTACACAGTCCTGAGATACACCACTCCAGCATAAGCTACATCTGATGCATCTGAGAATCCATGGAGTTGGAGACTCCTAACCTTCTTTCCAATCGTGTGATGATATCTTGGAATTGAATGTTCAGTAATAAGAGGAAGTTGTTTTTTCCAGAGTTCCCATTCCTGAGCTAGTTGTTCAGGCACTGGCTCATCCCAACCAAGATTTTCCTTCCACAGCTTTTGAAGGAGTATTTTTATGACAATAATGCTGGGAGAGAACCACCCTAAAAGGTCGAAAGTTTTAGCTACGTTTGAAGCTATCTTCCGTTTGGTCGGATGATCGTCAGAAGTTAGCGTCAGTGTTGCTACGTGGAAACAATCAGTGCGAGTATTCCAATGAATTCCAAGTGTTTTCAAGCACTGATCTGGTGGAGAAATAAGTTGAGTAGATTCTTCTTCTTGCAATTTCTTTGGAATAGTATGAAGAAGAGATTGGGAATTAGACTTCCACTTGCGTAGAACCATCTGAGCATGAGAAAACAGTTCACATAGGTTGGTTCTGATATCAATAGCATCTTCTAGTGTGTCTGCTCCTGTCAAGCAATCATCGACATAAAAATGATTTCGTACAATGTAGGCAGCTTTAGGATATTGTTCCTGGTAGTCATGAGCTAGTTGTCGAAGAACTTGAGTTGCTAAGAAAGGAGAGGAAGTAACACCAAAGGTAACACGAGTCATCCTCATATCCTGTATTGCTCCTCCATTGGGTTCGGGTTGTAAGAAACGGTGCAAATCCCTGTCATCTGGATGAAGTCCAACCTCTCGAAACATTTTAGAAATGTCAGCACAGAGAGCAATAGGATGAGACCTGAAAGCAAGTATAACAGAGGTTAGTAAAGGATATAAATTAGGACCTTGGAGAAGTGTGTCATTGAGAGAAACACCAGAAGAGGATTTGGCAGAGGCGTCGAATACAACTCGAAGTTTTGTGGTCGTGCTAGAACTCTTCACCACACCGTGAGCAGGGAGGTAAAAGGTTTCACACTCAGGTTTGCGGAGGTCATGTATAGGAACTGCTTCAGCATGTCCAAGAAGTTCGTACTCGCGCAGAGCCTTCTCAAAATCTGCGTAGTTACCTCGTTTTTCAAGAGAACGGCGGTTCTGAATGTAGCGTCGGAGAGCTTGGTCTCTGGAACAACCTAAAGCAATAGAAGTATTACGTTTTGGTAACTGTACTACATACCTTCCATCCACATCTCGAGAATACGATTTCTGGAAATGATCCACAGCTTGTTGGTCTTCATCAATAAGGGCAAAAGAACTCTCGGGTGCTTGTTCCACTCGGAAGAATGCTCTTAATAAATCATCCGTACTACTCTCTTCAGCTGAGTCACACAAATGTACACGGTCAGATTTAGGCTCGGAGAGGACTTTCCCCCTAAGAGTCCAGCCGAAGATAGTCTCACAGGCATGAGTCATCCGATTTGCTGAAGTAGCATGGCCTTGAAGAAGTATTTCATCGAGGATATCTGCTCCAAATAGTAAGTCTATAGAGCCCGGTTGATCGAACAAAGGATCAGCAAGTTTCTTTCCTTGTAAAAAAGGTTGTTCTCTGACTCCATGAAGAGGGAATCCCGGTAGATCTCCAGAAATACGGTCTAGCACTATGGCTCTCACCGATATATTGGGTTGATCACTGTTTGGAATCAGATCTAAATCAACCTGGTACCGCGAGGTAGGTACGGATGTCTGGCTAATACCTGTAAAACTAGTTGACTTTCTGATCTTCTTGGCTTTTAGTCGTTGAACAAGTTTAGTAGTCACAAATGACAAAGTTGAACCACTGTCCATTAAAGCACGGGCCTTTTGAATTCTTCCCCCGGCACTAACAGTTGCCAAACACGTTGCCAAAAAAGCGATCGGTAAGAGTTACAGTTGATTGCCTATCGTCCACGGATTGGGCCTTGAAAACATCGCATAGATAAAGTGGATGAGTGTCCGTAGGGCATAACTGACAATGTTTTGTGCTTTGGACATGGAGAGTAGAAGGTTTCGATGTTGGCTTTGATCGGTGAGAAAAACTTCGTCCATGAGTGGTGGAAGATGAATTCGTCTTAACTACGTCAGTTCTCCCACAGAATCGCATTTGAAAGCGTCTGAGGTAAAACTATAACTCCGGCTAAGTGATCAAAACTTGGAGTCCTTTTTAATTTTGCCGACTCTTCAACCCAGTTTTGGAATAATTTCTCGGGCATGAGTAGCTCACACAATGCTGTAAATAGAGCATCCTGTGAACCGTCTGTACACTCTTTTACCACAGCTAGAGATGTTTCGAAAAGAGTTATAGTTTTAGTTATACCTTCAGAGGAGAGGTCAATCTGGTGATTTAGCACAGACTGTAGAGAGGTTCTACATGTCTGGCGTGGTTGATCGTAACGGTCTTGCAGTGCCTGTATGACACCGCCGAAATCCGGGCCGGATCTAGTCTTTGACTCGATGATCAACCTGGCTTCTTTCCCTTTCACTGCCATGTTGAGGAAAGCAAGCTTATCAACATCAGTAAGTGATGTGTCCTTTGAAAGAGCATTTTGGAATTTCTCCCAAAAAGGTCTCCAACCAACAGGTGTTCCGTCGAATTCGGGTAAAGCAAGACGAGGCAGCCTTTCAAACTTCGACAGTCCTGTAGGTGATACAGATGGAGCTGTTGAAAAAATACCTTCAGTGAGGTCCTTTCCATTCCTGATTTGTAACTCCATAAGATCTCGTATAAGACACTTGATTCCTTCATGCACTTCTGGACGACCTCCTATAGTCACAGCAGACTCTTCCATATCGTCCAGTTTGTACTTGATATCACAGAGCGCAGGTTGTATATTACTACCGTCAAGTTTAGGAAGTGAAGAATATCTGTCTAGCGAGATCTTGATAGCTTTGCAACGACTATATAAACGAACTGTTTCAGCGAGTTCAGCGAGTGTGTTACTTGTTTTTAATCTTTTGGCACTATCAATAGTGTAGGCCAATTCTTCTGTTTCTCCTTCTTCTTGATTAAGTTTATTCATTATGGCATCATGTAAAGCATCTAGAAGGATAATGTCTTGTTGAATCTTTTCCAAATGTGAAGTGACGATTTTTAAATCCAAATCCTTGACATCATAACTGTTTTGCTCACGCAAAAAGTTTTCACAGCGAGTGGCGCTCCTTCTGGCACTCGCCCGTCGTTTCTTTAACGTGGGAAGGTCTAGCCCTTCTAATTCAGTATCCAGTTTTCCCCGATCTGCGGAAGCCATCTGTTCGTACAAAATTTCGAAGGTCTCGAAGATCTTGTAGACAATAAATAGAGGAAAAAAATAAGTTTTGAATCCTCTTCAATCTTGAGAGAAACAGGTTCTTGTCATTGAAGAGGTATCCGGCTCGAAGGACCAAAATGTTCGGGAGTAAACTAACAAGTTACTAGTAATAACTCCGAAAGTGTAGGTTTACTTTTATTGTAATATAGAATACAATTGTAGAGCAAAGATTATGAGATATAAGAAGAAGAGAGAATAAAACATAACTAAGAGTAATACGAGTAACAATGGTAATTAAATGCAATTCGTCGATGTTCGAAGTCGGAACGGAGTACGAGTGCATGCGTAGTAAATATAGAAATAAAATGAATGTTGAAATACGATATGTAATAAAAGGTTAAAGCTAGCTAAGTGAAGGGGCTAGGCTTCATGCTGTAACTCTTGGAGGGACTGGTCCCGAACAATAATTTAAAAAATTAACCTTGACATTACAGGTTAAAAGTTACTTGTACCTGAATGTTTGTCATACACCAGGTCTTCCCTTATGTGCATTTCATCCAGAATTATGACCACATTCCACTCCCTTTCTGGACAGCTTGAAATGTTAGTACATTCTATGATCTGTTGGTCAACACATAGCGAGAATCCTGTCGCTGCTTCAGCATAATATGTGTAGTCTCTTAGTGTTCTCTGAGAGGGAAGATGCAAGACACCACTGTCACGCAACAGTTCATAAGCTGAACTAGAGAGATGACGCAGGTACAGACACCACCTAAGATATGCAATAAATACCTAATGTATCTACAGTACATGATTAAAATTTATGAAAAATTTAGTACCAACCTTATCATGGCTGCCTCCCACTTCATAGATTTCGAGTTCTTCAGACTTGCTGCACGCCTCTGCTGTCTCCAAAAAATACCCAAGAATGAATCAGAAGGGTACCTGTCTTCAATCACCTGCTGATTTTCTTCCATTACTGAAGAGAGGTCTTCGTGCAAGTCTTCGTCTACCTGTACAGTACCATTGAGAATATTAAAAACTAAAATTTTAACATTCCAAGTTGTGGAAAGTATATGTGACCGTCTACAGGAAAATTCGGCCCCCACCAAAAATCTTTTTTTGTTTTTGCACTTACGGAGTTGTCAACTTCCAGATATCCAAGTTTTACCGTCTTAGCTTTAGCCGTTCTGATATAATAGACCTAACCATTCTCTTTCGTACGCTAACTTAATACATTTTTAAGAATTCAATTGATTTTCCCCAGATGTTTACGGGCGCCGCGTTGTGCCCGATTTTTCAGTAGATGGTCACATATAGCTCATGTAAATCATAATAGTTTTCCCCCCCTTTTATTAGAAGTGAAACCTCAGCTAGAACTGCTTACTTGTATGCCTGCCCTTTGAATTTCAGCCTGAAGCCTATCTTTGATTCGCTGCTCATGCCGCTTGCACACCTTGGACTTGTCACGTATATGCTTCATTCGTTGTAACCTGCAAAGACAGTGAAAAGTAAAATAAAAATTTAATGTCACACCGATGATCGGATCGGTTGTCGATTATCTGCCAATAACCTTATAAAATATCGCTATCAGATATTGATGTACACAGAACCAGTAATTTATACTTTTTTCTTTATAGTTTTCTGAAAAATATGACTACTTCCACAAGAACTATGTGGTCAAGGGAATCAAACTCACACATTTCAGGCTGAAAGTCAGCAAGCTTCCCACCTTACCAAACAGGCAGCTGATCCATCTCGTAATACAGCATATTATAATTTTTGACAACTTACATGTAAATTCCATATAGGATTGGTCGTCAACATCAGCTGATATGTGCCGTTTATTATTGATAATACATTAGAGTATTGGCTTTTTTTCAAATTATAAATGCAGAAACAGCCTTCATTGTGTTGAGAAAAATTTCTAAATAATGCACAGTTATGACTTATGACCTTTAGTAATACATACAGGTCTTTGCATTTAAGGGAGCGAAGAGGGGCAATGGGATCACCTAGGCCAAAGCTTGCCCTCCTTTATTTTACATCTAATAACACAAATTTATGCATATATGTGACCGGATTTGGGAAAATCCGCCTAAACGCGGCAAACAATTTTTTTCAGTATCACCGGGTAAAGCCTTATGGGTCAATTTTTTTCGAAATAAAAATTATGGCAGAAATGGATAGACACCAGTTAGCTCTAGCTTATGACGCAGTTATAAGCTCTGGCGTGCTCTAGAACTCACACTAGGAGGCTAGAAACACTAGCCGGTTGTACTCGTGTACGGAGAGTTGCTAAGAAATTATTGGCGGGCTTTTCACTAACAGCCGGGAAAAAACTGTAGCTAACTAATTCACTTGCTATTCTACATAAATCACGTACTCACGCAATTCTCGTCATCATAGTTTCTTAAGGAGCCCTGCATTAAGCCTTTTAGACTTCTTTCAATCCGCCTGTAACCGATTTATTCCATAGTGTCCCGGAGACACGCAGTAATAGTATACGGACACAAAGCACGCCCCCTGACCTTAGCAACGCCTTTACCGGGCGTTTTTTCGAAATCAGCAATAACAAGTTTAGCAAAATACTGAAGTGTTGTAGTGCGTAGGGCGAAGACAGCTTGTGCTACAGCTTCCAAATTAGGAGAAAGGCATCCCAAGGCCCCGTGCAGCCTACTGGTAGAATAAATTAGAAAACTTTAGATGCCGCGTTTAGCCGGGTTTTCACAAATCCGGTCACATATGCTGGCCCTTCAAATTTTGGGAGATTTAAATATGTCCTCCTTTTTGAACATTATAAATATAGGTCTGGTAATTTATAAACCTTACTTTAATAAATACACATACTTTTCTGGAGTGGTGAGACACCGAAAATTGGTGTGACTGTTGGCTTGTGTGCCATCATCGCTCCTCTCCATAGATTGGCGAGACACAATAGCATTCAGCACTTTGCGATAAGCAGTGCAGGAGTCACAGCGAGAAGATGAAACGGGTAAAGATGATGATGGTCTGACAAAAATACGGCACGAAGTGCCGCGTATTGTGTGGTGGTCCAAAAAGTCTTTAACATATATTGCAACAACAGTTTTGCCTATAATCAAAAGCAGGTTCCATAGAGAAACAATAATTAATATAAATGCACCACTAACCAGTTGGGTCCTTGAAAGTCCCTTTTCTTGCAGCTTGAATTGTAAAATACCGGTCATCATTGTTACCAGCACACAGCTGAAGTCCATTCAAACTGTCAATCACTTTCCTCACGTCCTGAACAGTATGTAGCTTCTGTGGAAGTTGAAGAAAGTCTAGTGGTTCCTCACAAGGATGTCTTGCCAGCAACAGCCTCCAGCTGAAATCTCCACACACTTGAAGGGAGAAAGAAACCTAGAAATTATGATATGATAACCAAACGTTTTAGGACTATCATTAACTAATTATAACAGTACTGACATGTAAATGATCTTCAACAAAAGCAACCTTGCTAAACACTAGAAGCTCTGCATTAGGGCTGACATCTACCCAACCTATAAATGTAAACATAATTCAAGAATATCCGGCATGTAAAACATGCAAGCTTGACTTGAGGACATGCTGATAGAGCTATTATCCTCCCTGCCAATTTTGAAATGCTGACTGCTGGCAAACTCCAAATGATATCCGGTGGTAACTGCCGAATTTTCTCAAGAGTAGTCTTCACTTTCCTGGCAGTATCTAGTTCTTGTGGCAACCCATTCACAGGTAAATCATCATAATTAAGACTATCTCCCGACATAGACAAATGCCAAACAAAACCTTCTTCCACGACTCAGTACACACCACCTATACATTAAAATAACTATACTACACTGAAACAGAAATATGAGCAAGTTTACCTCGACCATACTGTTGTTAGCTTTGACTTGAGCCAGTATTAATTTGCTGCAGCCATCACTTGCGTCTACCCACCCTATAATCGCGTATATTATTTACAACCTAGATGCATGCATAAAAATTACCTTGTGTGAGTGCCGACATTTCCTTTAGCCTCTTCTTCAGGACAGAGAGACTTGTTGCTTTTAAGTCCCAGAGAAACTTAATAGGAATATATATGGAAAAGGTTGGACTTGCTAGTTGAAGAGCTTCCACAGACAAAGGAAGATGAGCTGTAAAGACTGAGCGATTCCGTAACTTTCTAGGGCCATTTTTCACAGGTACAGCAAGTCTGAACTTCCTAGGCATACTGCAAGTGAAATACACATCCAGGAAAAAAAAATTGTTAATAATATGTTGCACTTATCATAGTAGCTACTACCTATACACAGCTTGGATCTTTGTCTGTAGCCACTTGAGCCTGACAGGGATACACAATTATCTTGTCAAAAATGGGGAAAAATGAACTAAGTACCATGCCAATAGTCTGATTGTGCTTGCAAAAATTTTCCAAATGGCTTATATGCTAGAGCAAGTCATCCTCCGTCTAAAAAGTACTGAATTGAAGCCTGCCTTATTATCAACACCTTTGGAGAAGGACTTAAGTACAGAGATGTTTGTGTCAGGTCCGATGGTCGTCACCAATCACGTGTATAGAGTGATTTAAGCAAGTATACTAAGCCATCTTAACAAATGTGGTGATTTAGCCAGATAAAATCGACCTTACCTTTGTTTACAACTGCAGAAGTCACGTTAAGTACTTGCTGTGTACACTCAGTAGATGTGTATGTTGAAATCATGTCATCGTGAGGAAACTTGATGTCATCACAGAGCAGGGACAAGCGGTCTATCAAGTCATCTTTGAGGGTGCTATCAAACTCCTCTGCAAATAAGCCATCCATGGACCCCCTGTCATCAAAGTTGGACAATGTAAGTGTTAGTAAAAGATTAAATTAAAAAATTATCATTATTATTATTATTAACTTATTTTTACGATTATATTTATTTTTGATGAATTGATTTATAAGAATTAATCCCTAGGCGGCAGCCCCCTTTACTTCGTAGTTCTCTGCCTGCGTCTGAGTACGCTGGCAGCGAACTACCCACCTAACTAACACTCACCACTAGCTTGCTTTCGTCATGGTAGCTTTCTCCCTCTGGTCCGCAGCACACTAGGCTGAGTTGGTTGGCATGTGGATAGAGGTAGATTCCAGCTCTCTTCCTTTTTCCCACCAAATACCGCCTAACTCGCAAAAATGGCCGTGTAACAACGAGGATGGGTTCAGCACTGGTAACGTAATTGGTGCGCAAATTTTGCCGTTTCCAATCCCGCCTTCGCGTTTTATATCTATGGCTGAACTACCCGCACCCACTAATGAGCAACCAACTCCAAGCAACATCGGGAATACGCCATCACTTTTGCTCGAGGGACTAACTATTTCCAAAGTTACAACGGCCATCTCACGGCTCATTTGTATTTCTTATTATTGTTTTACAAATGGGCTCTTTTTAGAGCTGTCACAAATTAATTGATTATCGTAACAAATAAATTGCGCGTGCGCGGAGCTCAACGTTATGGGGGGCGGGGTGAAATTGCGGATCAGTTGTCAATTTGAAAATAAAAATTATCTTACCAAATAAATTGCGCGTTCGCGGAACTCAACGTTATGGGGAGCGGGGTGAAATTGCGAATCAGTTGTCAACTTGAAAATAAAAATTGATATTTCGTGGAACTGGATCACTGAATTGAATTGAAGCTCTATTAAAAATAGTTACTGTTCCTGCATCAACGTCCAATGTAGCTGAAATAATTTCCACAAAGCCTAAAAAAGACAAGCTTGAAAGGCGACAGTGCTTTCTGAAGATTGTATCGAATTCGTTCTAACAAGACAGGGTCTGGCTTTGCGAGGAGGCAGAGACTAAAGTGATTCTACTTTTATTCAATTATTGAGCTTGAGAGCAGAAGATGATGTTAGAATAAAAGATTGGATGAAAAAAAGACATACGGGTATGTTTCACATGATATGCAAAATGAGATTATAAAAGTAATGAGTTTTCAAGTGTCCCACAAAATTATTGATTGCCTTCATTCTAATGACTACTGTATTTTACTATAATGATTGATGAGACCACAGATTGTTCCAATTCAGAACAGGTAGTTATTTGTTGTCGGTGGGTTGATAGCTCATTGGAAGCTCATGAAGAGTTCATGGGGTTATATCAAGTTGGCTCCATAAAGGCATCAGCATTAGTGCATGTTATTAAAGATTTTCTTTTAAGATCGAATTTCAGTATACAATCAAAATTGAGGGGTCAGTGCTATGATGGAGCATCATCAATGTGTGGCTCGAAAAATGGTGTTGCAACTCAAATAGCAAAAGAACCCAGAGCTTTGTATACGCATTGCTATGGACATTCACTAAATCTGGCGTGTTCAGATACAATCAAGCAAAGTAAAATTATTAGAAATAGTCTTGACAGTGTTCTTGAAAGTAAAGAAATCTCCACGGCGCGAGTCAATTTTACTAGATTTAAAGCTAAAACTTTCTGTGGAGTCACCAGGTATTCGTGTTTTGTGCCCTACCAGATGGACCGTGTGTGCAGACACTTTACAAAGCATTGTTATGAACTATGACATTCTTATGCTACTGTGGGAGGAATCACTTGAGGTTGTTAAGAATACTGAAATGCGATCTAGAATTCGTGGGGTAGCTTCGTGTATGCAGTCATTTGATTTTTTCTTTGGAGTATTGTTGAGTGAGCTAATTCTACGTCACAGTGATAACCTTAGCAAGACACTCCAGTCACCTAAGGTATCTGCTGCTGAAGGGCAAAGCATTGCCAAGATGACACTGGTGACATTAAAGAGTATTCGATCTGAGAGTAGCTTTGAATTATTCTGGGATAAGGTGTTAAGATGACAAGTGAAAAAGACATAAATGATCCTGAATTACCGCGGAGAAGAAAGATTCCAAATCGGCTTGATACCAGTGGCACAGAAAACTACACTTTTCCTGATGTACAAAGTTATTATAGACAATATTATTTTGAAGCTTTGGATTTGATAATTAATTGTATCACAACAAGATTTGACCAGGAAGGTTACAGAGCTTACTGTAAATTGGAATCTCTGCTTCTGAAATCTATTAAGAAGGAGGATTTTACTGAGGAACTAGATTTCATTGTAAAATTTTACCAAGAGGATTTTCAAGCTGAAATGCTTCATATGCAACTCAACATACTAGCACTAAACTATCCTCCTGATGCAGGTAATGATGTACATTCCATTATTAAATTTTTAAGACTTAGTTCTATTTCGCAAAGGGAGCTAATTTCTCAAGTGTGTTCACTTGTTTCTCACATTTTAGTTATGCCAGCCACTAATGCGATCAGTGAACGGTCATTTAGCTCTCTTTGGAGAGTTAAATCTTATTTGCGGTCAACTATGAGTGAAAGTCGTTTGAACAATTTAATGATGTTACATATTCATGAAGAAAGGTATCTCTTATTAGCATAGCAAACAATTTTGTTGATTTGTCTGATCATCGACAAACAATGTTTGGAACATTTACAGAGTCAGACTTATAATCTTTTGCTGTAGCTATACTTTGATTTGTTTTTTGTAAAGTATTTTTCAAACAATATCAGTGAAGATGTGCTCAAAATGGGAGTAAATTGTATCTTTGTGTGAGTTTTTTTTTTTTTTTTTTTCATGGCCCCTTCTATTAGAGTCATCAGCAGACCAAGAGCAAAGTGGCCTCACCACTTTAAAATTCCTTCCGCTAGCACTGCTAGGGTACTAACCTCTGTTGTATATGATCATCAGCATGTGATTAGTGGGAGACTGGTAGTCTTCTACAACTTGAGGTTGTGATGGTAAATGTACTTGGTAGCTCACGTATGGAGAGGACTGGCTCTATGTTGCACTCGTTATGTCAGGTAGTCTAGCTGTGTTAGTTATGTTGTCGTACACACTTTTTTCTTTCGTTGTAGTACTCGCATGTGCCTTTTGTTTCGTTTACGTATCAGCATGTGATGTTTTTGTCGATGTATTGTTTGAGTTTTGTGTCCTGGTGTCTGGTGATTGTTGCTGTTGTAATGGTGGAGTTATATTTAAATCAGTTAAGTTACAGTCTGTAAATCTTGATGGTTATGTCTCAGTACCGTCAACTGTATATTGTAAGTCACATGGGATTTCATTTTGTTCACAGTCGTCTATGTATTTATGTAATGGTGGTGTCATTAAAATCTTCTGTTTGGGAATTGTTTGGCGTTGAAGTTATAGGCATTGTTCTGTCAGAGTCATGTTCAGCTTCGTCAATTGTATGGTGAGAGTCACTGTCGAAGTCTGAAATTGTGTAGGGGCAAGCTTGTTGAAAGGGGCTAGAGTATTGCGAGTTATTATTGTCACTGTTAGTATGTTCACTGTTAATGTCTGTGTGACTGTGTTCTTCGTTACAGTACGTATCAACAAGTTCTCTGTTTTCTTCTATGTCTTTGGTGCTTGAGTTGATGTCAGCGTGATTGTCTGGTAATGTTGCACAGCTGTATGTCAAGTTAGTACAACACAGAGCACTCGTTACCTCTCCTACCCTACTCTGGTAGCCACAGATAGTCACCCTGATTGAGCACACTCTATTTCCATAGGATCCAGAGTAGCCCAATCGGGTGAAGGGTTCGGAGATAACTTGCCTGCCAAAAAAAAAAATGTTTGGACATGATTGAATTTGTACGCTACAGTGTTGTTGTACAATAGGTATAAAAACCTTGAGTGGAAGGCATTTTGTAGCTGTGTCACAACAGAATATAATGCAGCACATTTACTTACCCGTTTGCCTGGAATCCAGCCCTGAGGAGAGGAGCCAACATTTGTGCCGCTTCCCGAGCTAGATGACCAAGCATTCGGGTTGCAGTCACCATCAGAGCAACGCAGTTGGGGTCGTAGAGATTCTCCGCCTCTAAAATGCATGTGAAGGCCAACCCCACGCGACTATCACAATCATAGAAAAGAATCCCTCTCGCCTGAGAAAAAGAAGTTGCCAACTCGATAGAAGCCATATTTAGCCTGGCGGTAAAGTGTCGCCAAACAGGACCGCGAGTTACCCCACGGGCTGACCGTTTTGTGCATGCGCATTGTTTGACGTCACGTTTACGTATACAGCACTCCTAAAATATTGGTTAACGTCACAAATTGATGACCTGTAATATACACAAGTAAAATTTTGACAAAAAAGCTGCTAATTGGCTCAAAATTTGAGATAAATAGATGTTCATTAATACAATAAAATTGGTGCACTGAAACTTTAGCTAATATATCACCAGTTTGCAAACTTAGAAAGATTCATATTAATATCTGCTTATTTACTGGCTTAAACACTTTTAAATTCACTATTTCTGAACTTGAACTTCAAGCACCTCTCACCACAATAATAACCACTTAACCACCATATTATTTTGTGGGAAGGTTGATGTGATATTCATGTATAAGTCTTCCAAGTTTGAAGGATTTATTTTATATACTTTATAAATTATAGTGGACTATGTAGCACTGACCAAATCTCCCAAGTTTCCACTCTTTAAGCTGGAAGCACTGTATAACGCCTGAAAACTCCATGAACTTAGGTGGCAGCCAAAAACCCCGCCCCCAATCAACCAAGGCTAACTGGGGCGCTATTAATGGGGCGGGGCAAGTCCCTTTAATCCCGGCAACCATGTTATCACGATAGAGCAGTGAAGATACACTGTCTATCGGAGGGTACAAAAACAACAACCAAACCGAACTGGAGAACAAACAACCTACACACACAACTCCTAATGTTAACCCCCCCCCCCCAAGTATTCTGGTAAAAGGTGTGGGTGGGTGGGTTTTCTATGGTATCTGGCCTACTTCGCGTTCACGACACCTTAGTGTTTCTATTTGATGCACACTGTATGTATCCCCACCTCGTGATCCTCTCTTACGCTTGCGCGTGAGGAAGAAAACCCTTTCCCACACAAGATTTGGGCATTCTGCCCTGTATTAACCCCACCTAGCATGCTGCTAAATGGTCATAGATCTCTGATTATAATTATAAATTCAGATATTTCGGGGGAGGGGGGGAACTTTCTCTGGGAGAGAAAAATTCCAGGGCTACTCCCCTTCTGTGTGAAGCCCTGATGCATATATATATACACACACAGAAGAGAGATTAAAATTTTGATATTTTTTATATATGTGTTCATTCCAAGAAAGACAATGAAAATGAAATAACACAATTAATTAAACATACCTTCACTGTTGTTGAACACAATTCTAGGCACAACTGCTACAGCTGATCCGGAAAAAACTTGCTGGCTTTGCCTCAGGAATATGAAACTTGCAGATGGTGGTGCCATACACACTATCAGTCAGCCCAGGAGTATCAGTGCTGGATTCTCTAGAGGAAATTGCATGAGCTGGTACAAAAGGACTTGAGCCAGAAGGCACAGACGGAACTGCACTGAGGGGCACAGACGAACCTGCGCTGAGGGGCATTGACGGACCTGTGCTGAGGGGCAGAGACGGACCTGCGCTGGGGGGCACAGACAAATTTCAGTCACCTCCATCATGACTAACCAACTCGGGACCTGTACCATTATTATAGATGAGACTATATCAGATTGATCAAAAACCGTGTAATTTAATGCTGACTTCGAAAAAATGAATGGGTGGGGGAGATTCCACACTGATGGCCTCTCCAGGCAAGGATGGACAAAAGATGACGTGCAAGGTATGATGGTAAATGACATTGTTTAGAAGATGGGTGGAAAAATTTATCAGTTATATTTTTTAAGTTCAGTTATGTCATTATAAAGCTAGTTTGTGTGTATATAATGATTGATGCTGCATAGACAAAAGGCCGTAGAAACTTATAGAACTTACCTGTATCACGTGCATCAATCCTATTTGTAATGTATTTAAGTTTGTGTGTCATTCTTATCAGTGGATTTGGATGTTTTCCAATATGTGGTCTGTGAGTCTTGCTGTTGGTAGAGAGAATTTGACTGCACAGGCAATAACGCTACCCATTACCCATTTCTCTGGTGGTAGTGAGTCTACTGAGGTTTGTTGCAAAGAAGGGCACGAGAATGTTTGTCGGCCATTCCCAACATACGAGATCACTAGTAATTATTTGTTATGAAGAATTTTCATTGCTTGCACATGTCACTTGTGGCATCACAAGTACCTTCCAATACACGTGTTTTGTTTAACTGATGGTAACATGAAAGTGCAAGATGATAGTGTAATTCTACATGACATGATGATCAGAGACTAGACTTCTATAGGCATGGCATGCCCAAAAATTCAGGTAATATACTTTGACCTGTGATTATCAGAATCTATCAACCAGGGAACCCCCTCCCCTCCCAAACACACACATACACACACACACGCACACACACATACACACACACACACTTTTTATAGATCATGTAAGGTAAGCAAATAGCACTATATTTTTTGACTAAATTAAAGTGCTAAATGACAATAATGTTATATTTTTAGATTGCCAACCTTGTCATGTGTGGTAGCCTGTAATTCACATACAATTTACAAACTTCAGTGTCAATAGTGCTTTTACAAGCCTCACATGTCACTGTAACTTTGTGAAGAAAGCATGTATTAATGTTTGGTGGTTGTCATTTTATTCGTGAGGTAATCAAAAGTGAGAGTGAAGAATGAATTGCTGCAGAAAATTGCTACAAGTTAAACGTATAATTGCTATGGTTTAAAACTAAATGTTATGGGAAAGACAAGTAAGAAATGTGATCACTGTTCACACTGGCTGAGAAAACATGGGGGAGCCCTCCTATTGTGGCAGTGGAGGGACTTAGCCTGCCCATATTCAGTCTAAGTTTAATGTGCCAGAATTTTTCGTTTTATTGTCCTATTATCTCAATAAAAGTTAGGTCGTCAGTGATTTATATTGACTTGCTTGAACTACATATCGACATATTGATACTACATCAAGTAAATTATTCTTTGGGTCTTAATAACAGCTAGTGAGTTACTTTATAGTGGCGCTGAGGATTTGCACCTTTGGTGCTTAACAATAGAAATTGTATCTCATAAGTTCAAGGTTATACATAATATTAATATTAACATCCATATGCTGTTTTTATCTGACTTTGATTCTTCTGATGGAGCTAAAGTAATATTATATTCATGATAAAAAATAGGTGAGCAAAATTGTACGTACTCTATGACATGACAATTCAGTTATTGGTAATGTTACATTATAGGTCATAGTATGTAGCCTTACAACATAAAATGTACAGTCTAATGTGAACTTGTTCATGTCATCAAGCAGGACTACATGGCCTGTACACTTTGGCCTTATGCTTTATTTCACTGTACAATCAATCTGTTACTCACAATTTTCTCCCAATTATTTTGGTAGGATTGTACAAAGCATAATACAAATAATTTTAAAAAGGGAAATATTATAGCAAAAAATAATGATACATTTTATTGACAGTTATGGAGAATAATGTTAAAATCATATTGTCTGGAGCTTGATATATTCATGTGGCAATAGTTACTGATTTTTCAAACATAACCAAACTCTTAGACATACACAATTATAATCACAATATTCCCCATTGTTTAGTACCAATTGGTCAAGCACATGATGTAGCTTAAATACAAGCAATCGTAACAACTAATGTAGCACAGAGAAATAAAAAACAACGAAACTAAAGTTAACATTAACATACTCTTTACTGCCAAAACTCCTTTTGCAATTTCTACAATATACTTAATATTGTTTAAACATTTGTAAGTTCCAGCATTGAAAGGCTGAATATTAGTTATCAGAAGGCCATTATCCATACCTCCTATTGAGTTTGGTTTAGCATTGCGGGGTAAATCTCCATCATTAAATGTCCATGTGATATTGTCTCCCTTCAGCAAACAAACAAACCGTATCTTCTTACCAATTTTCAAGGAACGATAAGTAGGTATCATATCATTGAATCTGGGAACTAACATGTTTAAATCATTAAAATGTGTACAAGCAGCAGGCAGTCAATTGGATGATGCACATAATACTTTGATCATAATATTACTTATAACCTGCTGCTGGATTGGCTTTGATTTAGTTATACCATTAAAATCAGATTATCCTCTCTGTTTTTAGGAACAATTAGACAAATACAGTTAAGAATTCATTTTCTTGTAATTGACATGAACTAAGAAAATTATGGTTGAATAAAACATATAATATAGGTATTATAGAAGTTACTAGTAAATACTGGAGCCAATTACTTAAAAATGATGTTGCTCATTAACATATATCTATTCAAAAAAGCACTAGTATTGATATTGATGAAGTCAGATGATATGATATTAGACTATTAGCCATCAAATTATTTATTTATAATTTTTAATTAGTATTCTTATATACTGTTGACAATCAGAAGTCCTCGTGCTAATATTCTGTGTTTGTTTTTGGATCTTCCATCGCAAATATAGTAACCACTATTTTTAAGGGTAACACCATCAATCACTAAACTAGTTCGACCATGCTTCTTAGCATTCACTGGAAACGTATCTAGTAGTTTCCACCAATTGGGAGGTATCCAGGAATCACAAGTAAATATTATAAAATCCCCCAAATCTGCCCTTACCACCGGTGGAGACACTTTATTTCCTGAAAAAACAACAACATACAATAATCATTTGTGGAGAATCTGAACTAATCTACCTACTGTATTTTACTTGTGGAATGAGTGATCTTTTCCCAATGAGAATTGACTCATTTCTTTGCAAAACGCAGTAGTAGAATCCAGAATGTACTAAATTCATTTGCTCAATTGTGATCAAATCAACATGAAGTGGTTTTAAGTCTTTTAAATAAGAACTATAGCTGAAGAACCATTTCCTTATGTCAGGTGATTCGCTTGGTTTCAATGGGCATGTCAAGTTAACTGGCTGGCCTAATTTTACATATTCCCCAAGTGGCTCAATTATATCATTTCTTGGAACTGTGTAAGAATTAATTGTGGCATGATAAAAATCTTTTGTATAACTTGACACAATACGCAATTCTGCATACTTAGAGTTTGATAAAATTAAGTTGCTTATAAAACTTTACATTTCTGACCATGAAACACTCTCACAAGTTATATCTATGGCTTATATAAATATCTGATGTGGTTATAGCATTCAATTGTTAGCAACAAAATTACTTAGACAATTAAAATTTAATGTAACTGTTACCACTATAATGCTTAGTTTTAAAAATTAAATTGGTCCACACAACTTGTACTCAACCTCCTCCATGATGGTTATAATTATATACACAAACATTATATATACTTTTATAATTATAAGTAATAAATACATTATGATTGCATTTGTGTCTTAAAATTACAGTCAAGTAGCTACATCATGCCAGAAATGTGTGTAATGATCATGAACACAACTGATATACTTAGCATTTGAAGAATGCACACTAACACACCTGTACATATCGTGTGAGTATCAAAGTTCTCATAATGCATCAGAATTTAGCATCATTGGAATACGGTACATGGGTAAAGCTGGGTTTTTGAGAGTAGGTTTTCCATTTGAGGAAAATTAGGCTTGTATAAAAAAACTCACCCCATTTTTAAGACTCACAATTATGAATAATTACAATAAAAATTTACTAAAGTTCTGAAGTTTGTTTTTATCATAACTCAAGATTTAAGGATTATGAGATAACTGTTGAGTCAGTAAAGTAAAACTCATGCAATGCATAGAAGGCAGCTTAGTTAGAAGAGGAAAATTATATAAGGACATCAACACAGTCGCCACGCAGAAGATCACGCTGTAGGGTAGTCAAACCACCCTCACAAAATTTATGAGGGAATATATACCAAGCATACAAATATTCTAAGAAAGTGTTTAGTGGGCGTTCTGCACAAAATCTTTTGTAAAACAACACTTAGTAAAGCTAGTATTTTAACAATCACAAGTCATTGAGTTAATTAACAGCATGCAATTAATATAACCTATCTTATCATTCTTACAGCTCAGCACCTAGACTAAACATGCCTTCCATTGTTAAACTATAGTAGACTGAGTGAGTATATAACTCTGGGAAATTTATATGACTACATTTCTCCATAGAACTTTGCATGCTGCATTTAATTTATAATTATCACTACATAGTTACACAGTGGGGCAGGGAAATCCAACCCTCACTGTTTGCCATATTATGTCATTCTTGTTGGAGCTGTGGTGTAACCTTGAAGATTTCAACATTCATAGGAGGAGTATAATGCAATAGCTGAGGGGCTTCAAAAATGTTTATTCAGCTAAAATTAACTAGGTTTTCTTTGTGAAATTTTACTTAAATGTTTGTTTGAATATACTTTGTGCTAGTATAGAAAAGTAATGACCTTGATCTTAATTGTTGCAGCAGTAAGAATTATATTGCAGAATACATACATGCAGTAACATATTGTGTGCATGAAATAAGCTTGTATTCTTATAGTAATCTAAAATATGCTATATGATTCATCTAATTTTATCTAACAATTTTCTTATCTAATTAATCTTACCTCCAACAGCTAAGTATGATTCTTTTATAAAGTACTCGCTATTATCATTGTTTCCTTCACATTGATATAGGCCACTGTCTCCAACTTCCACACTTGAAATATACAGGTCATCATCACTATGGAGTGGTATCGTCTTGCCTTCTTTGTACCAGTTTGGTGTATCAAAAGAGTGACATTCAATTTTAATTGTTGTTTTTGGAAAAACTATTTGAGCCTCTGGATGAATCTTGCCAAATTGAATTCCTTGAACAGGTAATTCTGACAAAATAGAGTATAAATTTTGTAGCTTCTCAAACAACTATTCTGGCTAGCTGTACTAGATGGAATGATTTTATTGTGATGCTTACACTGGTGAAGAGCCAGGGTGGGCAGAGGGGGGGGGGAATAGTTGCTCCCCCAAGACTATTATAATTCAGGGGGGCTCTATTTTGAAGAGTACTCTGTAGGGTAGGCAGTGGTGCTAACAAGTTTTTCAGGTAGTCAACATCAACTACATAGACTATCTAGTCAGCAGGTCTACAACCAGAAATTTCAAAGAGGTGGCTCGCCTAGGTTGCACTCACCAATACATACACTTTCAACCTCAAATTCCATTTCCAGCAGCTCGTTATCTTCCCATCATCTCGTTAACTTCCCAGCGGCTTAAAGGGGGCTACCGGACTGGAAGAATTAAAGTTTTAGCTCACTGTGCAACAATATAAGGGGGCTTAACCCGCAAAGTTACCTTAGCGGAACTGAAAGCTTCGCGTTTTCTAAAAAAATCAGCCCGAAATTAAGAGAAGTACACAATAAAGCCTTAGAACGCAGTTCTGAGTAAGTTCATACATAAATCAACGGTTTATAGTCAGTAATCTCCAAAATCTGAGCGTGACTGGCGGACAAACAGACATAACGACTAGTATAACCCTCTCTGCATCAGCACTGAGGGTTAATGTATGGTATCTCATGGGGTAATTCACAGGAGGAGCCATCCTGAACCCCCTAGCCTACAGGCCTGATCAGTTGTGTGCCTAAAGAAAACATAGCTTATAATTATGCACTGTGGAACACACACCAAGTAGTCTGTACATATATTTTTTGTCGTTGCCCCCCCCCCCCCTCCCCCCCTTCCAGCCTCACTCACAATCATCTTCAGACACATTTTGACACATAATTTGAATACTTTTGGTTACTGGCAATGTAACTCATTGTCATTTGATTAAAGCACTACTTGGAAGTTGCACATGTATTTGCTTATCTATATGTACTAGCCACACCCACCATCGCACCTTTTCAGGCCTGACCACAAAAAGTGCTTCCTCTGTCCCTATATAAAGTAATTAATTAACTTCATTACTATAACATTACATTTTAATTCATTAAGAATTAATAAATGGATGCTATGTAGAAATAGCAAGTTAAATTATTTTCATATGCTATTTTTTGCAATTAGATTATTGTCTTTTATCTATGCCAAATATATTATGTTTATCATTGTTAATTTACTTCACCAGATTTTTTCTAATAATTATACGCACACATAATATTATACACACACATGATCTCTAACAATTAAACAGTTACAGAAAAAGTAATTTTATTACAGTGTGACTTATAAACACCTGGATTAGTGATATAGAAGATAATAATCCACACAGAAACCATCAAATGCTTCCAGTAATGAAAATCAGTGAACAAATGGAGGTACAGAATGGACAAATTTGATACTGGCCACTCAATTACGCTATAATGTATAATTACGCTATAATGTATAAACTAGCCCCCACAATTTTTAGTGCGAAGGTTTAGGGCGTGTCTACTGTTGTGTTTAACTCAATCTCCTGTTCCAACAGTAGCATTGAATTCTTTATTAATAGCTATAGTTGTATTTTTAACTAAACAACTGGTTTTGTTTTCAAATCTAGGGGGAAAAATTATACGCCGTTACCACAATTCGCTTGCCCAAGTTTATCCTTTTCAGTATAATCTCGTGTAAGTTTATCGCGACAAGTTCACGCGGGCACCTCTAATAGTACCCGACTACTAAAGCTGGGACTATTGCTTGTCTATCTCTTGTTTGTCTGTTTGTTTCTCCCTGCCTGTCTGTTCTCGTGCCTGCCTGTCCGTTCTCGTGCCTGCCTGTCCGTTCTCGGCCTGCCTGGCTGTCGCGTGCCTGCCTGTCTGTGCTCGTATATACCCGCCTGTCTGTTCTCGTGCCAGCCTGCCTCCTGTACCTGCCTGTCTGTTCTACAGTCCCGCAGTTCTTATCAAAGAACTCATTTCATTGGTTAATGAAATCATATGACCACCAATTATAGCGCCACGGGAGGGCTGGGGCTAGGGCTAGGGTTAGGGCTAGGGTGACCAATCAGAAGAATTCTCCGATAAGAACTGCGGGATGGCTCTGTCTGTTCTCGTGCCGGCCTGCCTGTCTGTTCTCGTGCCTGCCAGTCATGGTCGCTAGGGGGTTGCACGGGAGCAGCAAAGAGCAGCGTTAGGTTGATACAGTAGGGAGTTCAGTACCTATACTTTTGGTCCCTAGGTTACTGGATACGTTCTGGTGTAACATTTTGTAAATAACGTGTAACATAATGAGAAATTCCTATCCCAGAAAATGACGATTTTTTCTAGTTTTTTACGGACGCCGATTTTTTCAGTACAATTTGAGGAATCCAGTATGCCTTTTAAAATTAAGTGGTTAATTTTTTATACAACTTTGTGTAAGGTTAAATGTAGAAATTACTCCTAATCTAATCTACACTTGAACTTAGATTAGAAGTATTGTAAATTAATGACGCCGATTTTTTCAGTACAATTTGAGGAATCCAGTATGCCTTTTAAAATTAAGTGGTTAATTTTTTATACAACTTTGTGTAAGGTTAAATGTTGAAATTACTCCTAATCTTCTAATCTAATCTACACTTGAACTTAGATTAGAAGTATTGTAAATTAATTGAAATGTTAGTTAACAAGCTACATAAGCTCCTCATCCAAGCTCATTTCAGTTATAAGTATGAATAGTAATTGAATATTTGTAAAGCTGTATTAAAAAGGTTACAATTCCGTTAATCATTGTTAAATTATAGTTTGTTAAAATATAATCTTGGGCTAATATTTATATAGCTACCTGCCCATACAAAAATTATAAATTTTCAGTAGTGCCACAATTTGTTCTGTAACATATTGAATAAATTGTTTTTATACAGGTAGTCATAAGAGTATGAGTGAAATAGAACCCAAAACTCTGACCCTAAAGGAAGGAAGTGATGGCATATTTAAATGCCATTCAGAATCTCCTGTGCATTGGTTTCATGTTCAAGAAAATTATCCTTTCAACCCCGAAGAAAAATCATTAAATGATTATAGTGAGTATAGTAATATACAGAAAAATCCACTACCACCAAATGTACTGGTTTCTAAATACAATGAAATCAAGATCAATTCTGTGAACTTCAAAAATAGAGGATATTATTTGTGCAAAGGGACTGATGAAAATAACGAATTCAATTATTTCAGTAGATTGAAAATAATAGGTATGGTACTTATTGGTGCATTAGTACATCAGGTATAATCTTCACAATTTCTTTCTTAACCTTTATTTAGTCATTAGATGTATTCTCTCTCTTTCACAGGCTTTTTAAACAATACTGAATTAAAAATATTTGGTCGCCACCGGAATCGACCAGGATACCGCTTGTATAGCCACAAGCGCTCTGCCACTGAGATACTACAACCACCCAGCGAACAAACACTCCAATTCTGTATTTATACTATTAATGGGTACTGCTAAACTACAGTCTCACTCTCAACAGACCAACGAAATTTCTCTTTTTTTCTCTCAAAGATTCTTATTATTCGTTGAATTTTTTTCCTCATCTAATTCATCACTTCACAATTTTATATTTTCTTAATTTAAAAAGCCTGTGAAAGAGAGAGAATGCACCTAATGAGGTATAATCTTACTATAAGTTGTGTTGTATTCTTTTTATAGTTGTAATTTGATACTTGAAAATCATTGGTGATACTAATATCCATTTTATGACTTACTATAATCATAATGTATAGTTAATAACGATGGAATGGTTTGGCCCAAGTCACTGAGCATAAATGAAGAGGATGATATCAAAATATCATGTTTGGGTGAAATGGGCACATTTTGGAGATATAATCAGAATGAATTGCCCAAAAATGCTCAAGTTTCAAAATATTTGACAAATGATCCTTATTATGAGCATGTTCTAAGTATCAAAAATGCTAACAAAGAGATGAACTCGGGAATTTATAGTTGCATCTCTGACATTGATAAAGACCATGTAAAGTACATCTCTGATGTCCCAGTTAAAATTTTAGGTAATAATTATTTATATACAATTAATACCAATACTAACTACTAACGATCCTGTAATTTTTTACCTTGTATATTCAGAGAGCAACATTATGTTATTTTCTTTATAATATTTTTAGTGGCTTCCATTATGGTTAGAGATAGCTTGTTCCATTGTTTATTCCAGATATTAATCGTTAATATTGGTTTTTACATGATTGCTGTTTAGTTCCATACCTGAAGTATAGCTTTTAACACAATAATCAAAATAGTCAGTGAAGATCAAAATATATTTTCTAGCCGTTGCTCAATAGCATTACCCAGAAATTTCGCCATGACATTGCCAGCAGCTTCTCTGTCCTGGTTGGGTAGGCTTTCCTAGAGGAGGTAGCTGTAAGTTAAGAATCTGCAAAACTAGTAAGCTAGGGGTTGTTGCTAGAGGGTAATGAGCATGCTCTTAATACAGCCCCTTGTGATATTGTGAAATATTTCTCAGGTCACATGCCTAAACAATAACATTTTGAAGATATCTTCACAACAGTATGTTTTACAGTTATGACCTGTGAGATATCTCATGGGGATATCACACTGGTACTATCATATGCTCAATGCACAGGCTCATTACCCTGAAATAAACTGGGAGTTATAGCAATTACCTAGCTTACCAGTTCCCTATATCATCTATCTTTCTCTACATGAAATATCCATAGCAGCTGCTAATACATACTCTGGAGTTATGAGAGAACCCACTTGAGCTAACACAGCCAACTTTATAAACTGAGTTACAAACTAGTGCAAATGAGGATATCTCGCATAGAATAAACCATTTATTACACTCTTCAGAGTTGATACAGCAAGATTTTTACTTTCAGGCTGTACTTTTGTCTTTATCTAGTTAGCCTGTTCGTGAAACATTTTTTTCCAAATTACACTTGACACATGTAATATATATATATATATTATATAAATATTATATAATATTATATTAATATAGGATATCTTAATGATCCAGAAGCTAGGCATGGAGATTATGACTTTGACTCCCAAGACATTCCCGAGTATGAGTATATTGAGTCGGGGTACTATAGTGACTTAGAAATTATTCCTGATGATCATTATGTTGACTCAGGGAATTTTGGAGAGCTAGAAACCATGCCTGAGGATCAGCATTTTGATTCAGTACATTCTGGTGACATTTCTGAGGATCAGCATTTTGATCCAGTGTATTCTCGTGAGTTAACAACTATTCCCAAGGATCAGTATAATATGGCATCAGGTAAGGATAGTGAGCAAAACATGAGGACCAGCATTTTCACTCGCGACGACATTGTAGTGAACTAACTCTGACCATTTTACAAGTAGAATATTAGATCAATAAATAATGAACAATCAAATTGATGGACATCCAAACAAAAAATAGTACATGAATGAATAGATAGACAGACAAGTATACAGACAGACAGACAGACAGACAGACCAATAGATAGATAGACAGACAGTCAGACATACGGATAGTCAGGAAGACAGACAGAGACACACACAAATAGCCATTAAATAAAAACTGAACCAGATGGACAGCAAATATTACACACAAACAATTATTAGAAGATTATAATAATTGAAGATCTCATAATCTCATTTTTATTCAAGTTATTGACATACTTTACACACTAGGCTCTTATGACTCATAGTATCATGTATGAACAGTTGGTTACAAGGTACAGTGACAAATTATGTGCAAAAAAAATGTGCAAGATGCAATACAATAGACTAATAGATATAAGTACTTTGATCTGCTATAAGTAGGTAACAGAATCTAAGAAATCAATATTGGCTTAGAGTATTTCTAGGTATTTTTACATACTAAGTGTTATAAAGTCTGTGCATTGGCAAGTAAATCTGTTTTTGGATTAACAGATGTATTTAGAGCAGCATGTCTATGATCCATGCTTGGAACTTTTAATGTCATTGTCAAGTATGTTGTTGTCTGTCCCTCCATTTTAATTTTATGTCTCATATTAGACATAATTGTCTTTTTGAATGCATAGCTAATTACTCAACCCAATAAGCTGCCATTTACCAATGATCAAATGAAACGCCTTTTATTGGATTATAATATAGAGACAAAAAAAAACGTAATATATATATAATAATTGAGATATACATTTGTATTAATTTCTAGTAAATATATACATTATCGATTATTATTTAAAATTACAATAAGTTATTTTCCATTATTATATTGCATAGTGCTTAGAAATAAATTCATGCAATAGGTGGGGAAATTACTGTTACTCCAAAAAAATCAACGCTACTAGCAGGACGTCACTTCAAATTTCAGTGCAATGTAAATGGAAACGTTGACAAAGCTAACATCGTTTGGAAATTTAACAATGGAGAACTGCCAAAAAATGCACGAGTTACTGATGATGGAAAAAATCTTGAATTAGTTTTTGTAAGACCCTATAATACTGGGGACTACTCATGTGTAATTAAAAGCGAGTATGGTGTAAATGAAGGTCGAGCAGAACTAATAGTTTTGTGTAAGAATTTTATGTTTAAAGTTTATAGTAGAGCACTAAGGGCAAATCAGAGATAATAGCTAATTACAGAGCAGACAAAAGCATGAAATTTTGACAGTAGATTGATATGAACCTACTCTTTCAAAGAATATAATATCGTGCTCTAAAAAAATAACAAATGTATTTATTTATTTTTTAATTAATTAATTAAATTATTAAATTATTTTTATATTTATTTACTTATTTATATACTTATTTGTTTAAATTTAAAAAAAAATTTCGTTATGTTTTGTCTTTATTGTATTTACTTCCATTGTTCACTTCTGTATTTATTTAGATAGCTTGCTTGCCTTTAGTCTTTTTACAATTTGCATCCTTTCTCATACTACCCACCCGTTTATTCCTTTAGCCATTTGCATTTTTATCACTATCATCTCTTATACATCCTCCAGCTTTTTGGTATAAGATTTTCCCTTGACCTTGCCTTTTTTGTTAAATAGCTCTCAAAGTGTTGCCTTAATGGAGTTTTGCAGACTAGATTAGTCAAACATGACAACAATTAGTCTTTAGTTTTGGAAATGTGCTGAAGAGCATTCAAAACTTTAAATGGATTCTCACATTATATGAATAAAAAACTTTGTTACAATTGGAAATCTTTTCCATGCTTTTAATGCTGTTTGTTGCCTACATAATTAAGTGAAGAAGAAGTGGTATCACATCCAGATAAGGCATGAAAAACAGGCAGTGCCCTGGACATTTCCTTGCCCAACTTGATGCATCTGGCATTTTACATGAATGTAATGATAATGTTTGTACAAACTAGATATCTAGCATAGAATAAACAAACCACTTATTTCACTAGTCAGAGCGATATGGCTAGATATTTCACTCTCAGGCTTTATTTTCACTTGCTTCTGGATAGTGAAAATAAATTAGCCTGGTCGTGTAATATTTTAGCATATCACACTCTGACTCATGTTATAAGTACCGTTTATTCCCGCTAGTTATCTTCACAATGTTATTTTTGGGTACATGACCCTGAGATAACTAGCTCACATTATCACACTGTGTTATCTCGTGCTTTTTGCACGAGCCCATTACGCTAGTAATTATACCAATGGCCTAGTTTTCTTGGTTTTTGCAGCTAACTTCCTCTAGTGGTTGGAGAAGCTGCTATATCAAATGGGGATTTGGGGAGCCTAAAGAGTTGTACAGCCAATTTTTACACTTGTAAACCCTAGTACAAACTACTGCAGTGAAGGTATCTAGCGTGGAACTATTTTCACTCACCTTTGGCTCATGAAATTAAATTAGCCTGCTTGTGAAATATTTTGCCATATCACACTATGACTCATGTAATAAAGTACTTTATTCCACCCTAATATCTTCACAATGTTATTCTTAGGTATATAGGGACCCATGAATAACTCATGATATTTCACTGTGTTTTATTTCAGCCATATTGTGCAAGCTCATTACCCTTGTAGTTATAGCGACCTGGCAAGTACCTTCCTTTGGTGTAGGTACTCAACTGGGTTACAGCAACTGCTATTGGTGGGGTAGCCCCTGCAACCAACTTTCTGTGAATTACCATTGCTCGCTTCACTTGCTTGCCAATTATAAGACATGTCAATAACTGCTAAACAGTTTATGACATCATGACATGGTCATTGTAGACATGGCAAGAAATTAACTATTATTATCTTATTAAAATGTATTCTGTAAGTAAAACCAATACCAAATGAAGTACCACACTACTAGCTATTGAAGAGCAAGAAGTATAATAAGTAACTTAATTATGCACTATTTAACTAGACTAAAATTACAATCTTAGTGTTTAAAGAACTAAAAATAAATTAAACTTGAGAAGTGAAAATCTGAATAACCAAAAAAAACAACAACAACAAAAAAACAATAACAACAACAAACAAACAAAAAAGCAAGCAAAATATTCTAATTCTGTTTTTTAAACACTAAATTAAAACTTTACTTTGATGAGAATATATAAAAGTTAACCCAAAGCAGTTTCAAATCTGGCAAAATTATTATTATCTTTAAATAATTAAATGAACTAAACAAAATGATCTATTTTATCAATTTTGCATTATTGCATTATCATTTACAGCAAAAACAGCTGAATTTCTTTGTATTAAAAGAGGACTAGATCCTAGCTGTGGTAAGCGAATTAATGCATTTCTTACTTAATTTCTTAAATGTAAGCGTTCTGAACTTTGTGTTTAATTAGGTTTAGTAGCAGGTGCTAGTAGGATCAACTTAACTAGAGGAACACAGACAGCTGTACTCTGTTTGATAATGATATCCAGACTATGTACCACAATTTGTTAATTATGTCAATGAATTTTGATGTATGCATCAAATATTTGTTTATAATTTATAGTAAGAGAGTATGTCAATTCAATACTTGTATAAATTATTTACCCAGATTACAAATGAATAATTTATGATGTTTTGCATTATATGTTTGAGAAAATATTGGTGATCAGATATATCCTTACTTGCTGCTCCTTGGTAGTTATGTCTTGTTTGAAATATTGTATCTGTCGCTACAAAATATTTAACATTTTCACTTAAACACAGTTTCAGTTACACAGTTTAGCATTAAATAGATCACATAATTATACCACTATTTAATTGCATACATTATAGTTGCTAGCAAATGCAGTAAATATCCTATAGTATTGCTGATTTTAAATAAAATGTGCTGAAATAAATTAAGGATGCCTTGCTCTGAAAAGTTAAAATTCAATTATAAGGAAGATTATTGCTTTGATTTGTAGTGTAATGAGTAACATTTTCAGAATTAAATTAAAGGAGTAAGAATGTTTACACTTACAGCAGACTGGTCAATTCCTTGTTATTCTGATTATGATGCTAAAGCTTAAATAATATAAAATTTGGCACCAGAATTTCCATTGAAAGTAAACTTAATAAAAATAGTTTTTAATAATGATTTCCTGCACTGTTTTAGTGATACTACAATTATGAACTACCTTATTATGTTATCTCATAAATTACTATAAAACAAAGGATTACATTTTCCCTCAAATTATATAGTTCTTAACGTAGACTTTTCCTGAAACATATCAATACTAAATTCATAATATTTGTACTACAATTGTATGCTGCTGCATTTTACACAGAAACTACGAGCAAAATGTTGCTAGACACTAGTAAGTGCTAATGGTTCGTACGTTTAATGTTAAGTTGAGCTTCGGCAATGAACACAAAGTGATCACTATCTTCACCGACACATTGGTAAGTTCCTTCATGATTGGTACTCACTTCGTGCATTGTTATAACATGTTTTTTAAGAGGCCATCCTCGCCTTGAGAAAATTTCCACAGAAGTAAACGGAAGAACAACTGATATTGGATGACCATTAACTCTCCATGTGACATTGTTGTCTGAAAAGCATACAAATTGTGCAATTTCGCCCGGAGCTCTAGTTATATTTTCTGGGGCTATTCGTGAATTATCTTTAACTGCAAAAAAAGATTAAAATCATTACTTTAACAAGCTAAGTTGCAATACCTGCTTTGCTAGTCTAGAAGTATAAGTGGTTTATAACTCACAACATAACTCGAAGTCCTAAACTATTTTGAATTAATAATTTTTTTTATTCTTTTTTGTTATTCACTATAATAACTTAATTGACTTAAATTGTAATTCCATTTATAACATTTCTAAATTTATCTATCATCTATAGAGTCTATGCACCCTTCCCTTCATCCATGTGGTTGTTTGATATCTAAACTAAGTTGATTAAAAATTATTGTTTCACATGCTCTCCCTGGACCCCCTCAATCTAGCTGGTGTATTATTATATAGCCAGCTCATCTTAGTGATTTTCAGTAGTTTATATTGAGTGCTACCATAATTTATACATTTTTTCAATATCAACATAATTGAGAACTCATTCAATAGAACATTGAGAGCTTCAAACATTATACCAACTATTTATTAGCTGGAAAAATGAATAAAAATATAACATGAATTGGCCTTATCTACACAGTATGTTCAGTTAAACTTGCCAGCTAATCAACCCATAGTGTGTTTCACTTATTATTATAGTATAATGTGAGTAAAGAATGACTCACCTAGAACTTTCAGAAGGCTAAAGCTATGCCATTTTTGTCCTTGGACATCTTCGTATTGACATTCATAATGGCCTCGATTTTCATTGTTTGTGTGATTGATCCACAATGTATTGTTAGAATAAGCATGGACATTGAATGGCAGGGGCTTACCATTCTTACTCCATTTTACGGGATACGTTGAATGACATGTAATAAATGCATCACTATATTTTGGCACAACTTGCATCGAAGGCGTGATCAGATCCTTATCTGATGTATTGATAGAGTAATTATTATTTCAGTATTAATACATTTCTTTAGTATTGAAGTAGTGCCAAGTAATATATATCATAAGTAAGTGCTTTGTAGAAGAGTTATGAGCGACATAAAAATATTATATTTTCGTGATGTATTAGTTCTATACATGATAATAAAAATTAAATTTGCATAAAAAATAGTTTATCAACTCCATGTGTTCAAACCAGTACTATGGATCGGGAGGCTTGTGTGATCTGTGGTGATCATCGTGGAAACCATAGGTGTCTAGCAAAGAGCAAGCAAGGTAATGGATTTGAATTATACAGCCAGTTTCTTGAGAGAGATGCTAAGTTTCAAGATTTTCAGGAAGCTCAAGTATAAAGAATAATGAAAAGCATGATGCGGACGTTTTCTTGAAAAGTCAAGCCAAGTGGCATAAGTCTTGCCACTTAAAATTTGCACCTTCAAATCTGATTTGACTGCAAGTAAAAAGACAGCTTGGTTGTGAATTCACCAATGAACGTTAGCAAAGGAAATCAAAGTGACAAAGATGATCTGCAGTTTTTGACAAAAGAGGTTGTATATTTTGTTCTGAGGTTAGTGGAAGCCTTCGTAATTGTTCAACAATGGAACTAGATCATGATTTGAGAATAATAGCTGCTGAGCTACAGGATGCAGAGTGAATTTCTAGTTCTTCTGTGAGTGATTTAATAGTAATAGAAGCTAAGTAACATTTTGGTTGTCTATCAGCTTTGAAAAGTAAGTACAGAAGTGCTTAAAGATCCCAATGATGGCTGTACTACTAGTCAAGAAGATTGCCTCATTGAGGTTGCACAATTTCCTCGATTATTTTCTTACATTGAAGAATGTAATACTTATACAGGAACTATTGTATTCAATTTAAGTGAGCTTCACAAGTGTATATAGATTTCCTACAAGAATATGGAGTTGATATGAATGTTCATAAAACAATTACCAAGTTCTGACCCTTCATAAAAACTAGATTGAAAGTTTCTTACTTTAAGGGGCCTAGAGAGAATCAAAGGCAAAATGTGAAAAAAAATCTTAGTTGTCGCTGGGGAAGAGCACTGTTGGCTAAAAGCATGGGTCCTGGGTTCGATTCCCGGGCGACAACTAAGATTTATTTTACATTTTGCCTTTTCTGTTTAGACCCCTTCAAGTGAAAAAGTTTCAATCAAGATTAATATTAAAAATCCTAGATCACTGAATTGGTATTTCACAAGAAAACTCATGTGCTGAAAAATATTACACTAGTTTTTCAATCAGATATGCTAAAGGAAGTGGTAGACTTCAGTGATTTTGAAACAGAAGCATTGACAATGATGAAATTGGTAAATGTACTCAGAAAAAAAATCATAGAATGGAAATCATTTCACTTTACTGAGAGTTTTTCACAAGACTGTCAAAGTAATTTAAGGAATGGTTAAGGAAGCTTGAGTATCATGGCTATGCTTACTTTTTGTACTCAAACCCTGTCAAGATTAGGTACTGCATTACTTTGAAAGACATGTGAAAAACACTGACTAATTGGGCATTACATCAATCAAGTATCTGGGGAACTTGCCTCAAGATACATTAGAGCAATCTTCCCCCAGAAGGATTTGGTTAGATTCAGGAAGAAGATTGGAAATTAGTATGGACACTTCTTCCTGAAATTGCTAGTTACTTGCCAAGAGTTTATTAAGTGTGGCTGAAAAAACAACTTTGGACTACATTTGCACAAATCAATTCAAATCTGACTTTAGCTACTGTGCTGTAAGTACAGATCCCATTCATTTGCTATGATAAACTTACTATTCACTTTTAAGTATGATGCTGCCATAAATTTGATACCTTCTTTGCTATAACCTTTGCAATAGTAATATCCCTGGTCTGTGAATGATACTTTAAATATTTGATAAAATTCAGAGCCACCACTAATATAATTACTAGTTAGCAGTGGTGTTTTTTCATGGTACCATGTTGTGTTGTGATCGGAAAGGCATAAAAACTGAACATTATCTCGAATGTTTGCTCTTCTCTCCTTTGGAACCATTCTTGAGGGATCCCACACTAGTAATACATAATAGGAAATAACATCATTGTGCTCCCAAATGATCAATTGCAATAGTTACTATAGTTAACTATACTAAGTACATATGAGGAATCACTTGATAATGCACAAAGTTTTATGAGTTGGTGTTCACAAACATATTATTAACTAAAAAATAGTGACAATTACTTCATGATAGACTATTATAACTATAAAGCTAGTGGTTCTCCCACTTTAGACATCTATAGTCACTAATGGCAACAAAAGAACACATTAATGTATAGATTAATGTGTTTAGGTCAACATCTTTCCTGATCAGTGTGCCTCAATCTTACCTGCTCCAACTATCACTCTGATGGAATACTTTGTTGGGATACCATCTGAGCTCCAACCGCTGCATGTGTACATCCCTTCATCTTCTAACTGAGTGGAGTTGATAACATATGTAGGATGATAATGATGCAAGACAGTGTCGTCCTTCATCCACTGGGTACCTTCCATAGATGGGCAGTTCAGCTCTACTTCCCGACCAACTTGTGCTAGCAGGTACCCTGGATGGTTCCCTGAGTAACTAGCTTTTCCTGTAATTGTTAAAAAAAATTACTTGCCTTATAACATAAGGGGTGATAGCCCCCTTCAACCACAAATAGCAATTCAAGTAGTAGTGTCGGCGACCCTTTCAACGCTAGGTTTAGCAGTCATGGCTAATTTGCCATTCAGGTATAAAGGAGGTGGGGTACTGACCACTTCCACATTCCTCCAGAACAAATTTAGTATGGCCACGTCCCCAGACCCCCGTGTGCAAAGCGAGCTTGGCTGGTCTGGCTAGATCCTTTAACCACTACGCTGGGAATGGGTCTGGGGACATGTCCATACCAAATTTGTTCTGAAAACACTACAGTGTTGTTGATTAATTTTAGCTCCTAACATTCCAGCCACTATAGTGAAGGTCGAGTTTTTAAATTACCTATAATATATGGTAAAGAATTTTCAGTGTTTGACTTAAAACAACAACAAAAGCATTGGTGATGAAGCTCTTAACCCAGCAATTTCCGCATTTCTTCAGGACTGATTTATGTCCAGCCTTTAGATCTTTTCTACCTACATCCCTTATTAGGTGGTAAAAGGTGAGTTGCGCGACTACCCGTTCCGGTGTCGTCCTACCGCGTAAGTGAACCTACTATTGGCCGCTTTTAAACGGTTTTGTTTTGGAAACTGAATAACTTCAATTACAACTATTCTGGCCTAGTATAGGTAAAATTTAATTCAAAGAGTATATTTCTGATTTCAAAGCCTGTGTGAAGCTTGAAAAACTTAGTTAGCATATTAAAAAGAGGATCAAAATCCGTAAAGCATGCAGCATACTGGAGCCTATCTTTAGTTGATCCTTTCCACTTGCCTAAGCATCACCACTACAATATGCAATATAATATGCTCCTTGCTCAGCCTACTGCTACAAAATCTCTCTCTCTAAGTGTGCTCTAGGCAATTCCATCTGTTGGCGATTGTTTTAAACACTGTAATGCCCTAACAAGGATCGCTTAGAACGATGCCGTAATTGCAACTAAGTGGTGGATATGATGGGGATGTCGTCTTATCGCGCTTCTGTACTGGTAACATTTTAAATTTATTGTGTAGTAAAATGATTGTATTGGTCTTTCTTCCGTCAAATCAATCTCACCATAGGGTTTTTACATAACTTGCCTTTACTTAAAAAACAGATACCAATAGTGAGCACCAGTGATGAACTAGCAAATAGCCGCAAAACCTCCATTTAACTCTCCACTGAGACTCCCGCCGGTGGTGCACACGCGGTACACCCCTCGAATAGCTTTTAGCGTTTTTAGGAAGCCAAATTGGGCAACCATCGGGTGTACCCCAGTGGAACGTTGGTTATAGTGGGGTGCAGTCCCCACAGGTGTGTTAGAACACCTTCATGCTATTCTGGAAGCAATGCTGGCAAAAGCTCATGCTGAAGGCATGGATTGGCAGACAACTCCGTTTGCACTCTGACAGAGTCCCACTTGTACAAGAGACTTCAGTCTTATGAGTACCAGCATGTAAAGACCCCTCTTGATGTGGTTTATGAAGGGCGTAGGAATAAGCAGTGTGAGGGATTAGCACTGGATGGATGCCAAGGTGGAGGAGTGGTGTGAATGTTTAAATATTTTGGGGATGTCACTACTAAAGCATAAGGTTAGCTATGATAAGGGAAGTGTGAGACAAGGTATTGTGTAGAATTTCAGGTTGTATGGTGAGTTAGGACTCCTGGAAGGGTTCCATTTGTTGTATTGAAGAAATTTAGCGCTGTGAATTAACAGATTGACGAGATAGATGGCAGGAAGAAAAAAAAGCGTGTCAACAACTTAATTAAATTGGGTGCTCCGACAGTCTTGGTTGAAGATCATGAGTTGGAAGACAAATAATGTTATATAGGATAAGGTGTGTGAACAATTTAATAAAAATGAATTGATCGGTGTGTTGAGTAAGTTTGATCCAAGGAATACACAGCACTGCTAGAGCCTTGACTTCAGTTGAGGAGTACCTGGTCTCTCATGGTTGAAATTTTCTTGCACATGGCATCCACTTGTTACTTCTACATATACACATACCTCCACCCACACCACTAGAAGAGGCATCCATATAAACAAAAAAAAATATTGGAAAGTAAAGGAATACATAACAGAATGATTACAGATTTTTCAATGATACACATAATGACTTAGTCTTATTGTCTGTAGGGAGCACTGTCACCTGCACACATATCGTCTAATTTTTTTTCTTCATAAGTCTATGTAACTTTATCTCTTCAACAGTCTATGTTTATTGTAAGATCTCATGCCACTCAAACTTCTTTTTTAACCAGCACATTACTATTATTATGCATCATGTGAGCCCTGGAGCTGTGGAGTAGTTAACTCTCAGTGCTCACTTCCTTGTTCTCTTGCTTGCTAGCCTTACATGTGCCTCATTGATATTTACATTTTGAGCTATCAGGAGACCTGGTGGGATATTTATACAGTTAGCTAGATTGTGGGGTTAAGCCCTACATTGTCAGTTTATTGTGTTAGCTCTGGTGAATTCTTGGTAGTATGAAATGACATCAGATCAGAGTCGGCTAGTGACAAATTCTTCCTTTACCACTAGCCAAGTTTTGGATGCGTTTGCATGGTATCCGAAGCTATGGCCACTTGAGGCATTTTCGTCCCACCATGATCTCAGGTTATTGATTTCCCCGGTGGAAACTGCATCATCAGATACCAGATTTTGTTCACTGGAGCTTGGAGACTGTTAATGAGTGGAACTGCTGCGAGTGCGTACATTCCAGTGCGGAGCCTCCAACCTTCAATGGTTAATTTCAGTAACTTAGCATGCAGCTTCAGTATTTTTGATATCTTTTTCAGTTATCCCACATTAACTTAAATAAATATTTGAAAGAGATGGTGGAAGATTTTGCTTGGTTAAGGAGAGATGCTGAAAAGTCTGTTTGGCTACAACATTGAAAAGTAGAATTAAAGTGCACTCCAATTAAAGATTAACAGTCATTAAAATTGCTTCAGTACACTGATGTCCTTTTCTATCAAAAAATGACTAGTTATGGTTGGTCAGACTCAAGTGCCAGCTCTGCTTTCTTCTTCTTGATGCACAGTAGGAAATTTTGTCAATATATGCTGTAGTCATTACCTCATTCACGCAATAATTCTGCGTGTAAGTGATATCCCAGTGTTGAGGAAAAGGAACTTATGGCAAACACTTTAGAGTTTTACCTTCATAAATAGTTTGTGGAGGTTAAAACTCGCCAGTCATGGTTTCAGCCAAAACAGCCGTTATTCGTGACTTCCAGCAAACTGTACTGTCTTTGTTCCCTCTTTCTCCATAGTCCAAATACCTACAGGCACATAATGGATCCCAGTGTGATTCCAGTTGATAGCTCATGCGGAGGAATTTACTCTAGCTCCATGATACTTTGAACATTGAACACAAAATGTGATTTACAAGCTTCAAAGTTTTCTGGCATCACTCCATTGTTGTACTGACCCTTCTCTTTATGTATCCCAGCCGACTTAGCATACCTTTTTCCCAATTCTTTTTACGGTTCCATTTACATTCAGCAGACAGCTGTTGTAACTTCTAACAATTCCCTCTGCTATGCAATCATATTTGTTGTATTAATGACAGCAAAGTTCTCTTAAACTTTATATGTATGCTTTTACTTGGTGGTCAAGTTCTTCTCCCTAAAGAAGGGGTCTTCCTCTCTTTGTGCGTGGTCCAGGCTTTCATGGGCAATCTTTGATCCAGATGGAGCTGCTTTCTGTATTTCAGGGGCTATCAACAAACTCCGCCGTTTTCTGGAAATGGTTTATTGTGCTGGTTCAGGGATGGAGACAGCAAGTAAAAAGTGGGGGGGCTGACCAGGGGTGGCCAGCCAAATTTAAAGATGCAGACTGCATGGCCATAAGGCCACACGAGGGGGAAGGTGTGCGAGGGAGATGCGCCCCCTTCCACACGAAGTAAAATTGACATTTTTTGAAATGCTAGATTGACATGAAAGTATTCATTACATAATTGCTATTAAAAATACCCAAAATACTTGTTACGTTCATCATTGTTCACAAATTCTCTAGCTACAGAAACAATTTCTAAAGAGTCGGTGAGATCTTTGTGAATGTGTAAAAGAAGGCAGTTATTTAACCTAATTTCTGTCATAGTAGACCGAACATAGGTCAAAACACGCTTTAGAGCTGAGAATGTCCTCTCTGAAGTTGCTGATGTAACTGGAATTACAAGATATAGCCGAAGAAGCTGATGCACAGTTGGCAGCATCTTCTTGAAAATGTCAGATTGTTTATTCATCGCATCACAAATGGTTTGGATGGAAGTGACCCTCTTGATTTTTGGACTACTTTGCTTGATTACATCCTGTAGCAATTGAAGGTGTCTGGTTAAGCTAGGCATATCAATATCATCCTTGTAGCAGGATGTTCTTAGTACCTCCATAGGATCTTCAAAGTCCTGACCATTAGCTGCACATATGAGCGCTTTTTCAATAGCAATAACAGAAGACACATGCTTGTCCTGAAATCGTTTGTCTAGCTCACCATGAAGTAAGTCACAAGCTTCAAAATACATTTGACGGAAATATGTCTTAGCTGATGAAAAGACATGTGGGTTACTACCATCCTCGTATCTTGCAGGACACCTTCTGTAACGAGGCAGCTCTGGCTGACCAATGCTATGCTCTTGGGCTATCGTGACTGTCTTGTCATAAAATCCGTTAAAACTCTCATCAGACCTTGTTCTCTTGAAAAACTTTTTGGCTACTTCAACAGCACTTAGAGCTTCATTCAATGCTATATCTTTCTTTTGCAGTGTGAGTGAGACTTGCTCTGCTGCAGCAAACAAAAGATGACTTAGCCGAAGTCCGAATAACGTGCTAAACTTTTCCAATGACAGCAACAAACCACCTGCTTTTTGTCCATATTCATCATGTGTAGTTTCCTGTATTTCATCCAAAGCCTCCAATAACAAAGTATAATCAGTAAGAATAGCTTCAATAGCAGCAGTTCTTGCTGTCCATCTAGTTGGACAAAGTGGTTTCAAAGTAACACCATCGCCAGATTCTTGAAACTTTGTCGAAAATAGATGCGAGCGTTTGGGTGAATACCTAATGAGTTTGCCTATTTCTTTAGCTGTTTCCAGAGCATCACGAATACATGTTAATTTTCTTCCAGCATCTTGTAAGCAAAGGTTCAGTGAATGTGCACAACAGTGCACAGCTATAGCAGCTGGATTTTCATCCTTGAATCGGGTAGCTACTCCAGTTTTTCTTCCCAGCATATTAGAAGCTCCATCGTAAGCTTGCCCACGGCATAGTGAAATGGGAAGGTTACACCGAATCAATAAATCTTTTATCACTCTGAAGAGAGTTTCTGCTTTGGTATCAGGCACACGAAATAATCCAACTGTATCTTCTCTAACTATGTAGTCAGCACCAACCCAACGAATGGATAAATTCAGTTGTTCACTGTTTGTCACATCCGTTGCTTCATCAGCAATAACTGCATACCATGAAGGCTGATTATCTTTGATGCTTTTCAGGAGTTTTCGAAGAACTGCCTGTCCCAAAAGACATATCTGTTCATTAACTGCCTGGTGTGAGGTATATCGGTTTTCTTTTATCCACTCCTTGAGACAATCATTGTTCTCACTCCATGCTAAGAGAAGCTGGGAAAGATTTCCTTCTTCTTCATCGTTACCTCTTAATGCAAGCCCTTGACGGGTGAGATATTTTATGGCTTTTAGTTGTACCACAAGCCCCTCTCTTCGGGTTTTTTGAGCTTCTGCCATTTGGGAGCTGAGCTGAGTGGTAATAGTAGGCATACACCGGGCGATCCATTTCAACTTTGCTTCCTTATGAGCATGAGAATTTTCATGCACTCTAAACTTTCCAAGGCTTTTTTCCAATTATTGAAACCTGATTTGGTGAAAGTATCTTCAGCGCACTTGCTGAAAGCCAGCAAGCCATGACTACTGCCATAACGGCAGTATAAGCAAAATACTTTTTTGACAGTACCACAAACACTGAGCCAAGGGTAATCTTTGTACCACTTTGATTGAAAATTTCTCTGGTTAAAGGATAGCCCTGATAAAGTTTGCTTATCTACAGGCTGAAATGCTTCTTCATTATTGATACAACATTGAGCTACACACTCCACATGTGATTGCTCTGGATTATTTGTTACCTCATCAAGAGAATGACTTGATTGCTCAGGGCAGGAGGCAACTTCAGCACTTGCACTCTCAGTAGGTGTTGGGTTACCACCACCAGAATCTCCAGATGTTTCATCTGACTGTATTCTTGCTTGCTTCTTCCAAGCTGACACCAAAGTCATTTGTCTAGTTCTCTTAGACATGGCTCTGCTAGCTAAGCTAGATGGAAAAAATAATAGATAATGGCCATGTGACTAGCAGCTGCATTATGACAGGCTTGAGTAATTATGACACAGTGACATTCATGCTTGTGGCTTAGCTACTAGACTAGCTGCTTTATAATATTATTGTTATGCTAATGTGTAGCAATTGTATGCTAGACTGTTTAGTTATAGTGAAAAGTGGGGGGGCTCTGCCCCCCAAATTCAGAAAGTGGGGGGGCTAAAGCCCCCCCTGCCCCCCTGTTTCTCCCCCCCTGGCTGGTTACTCCCATTTCTGAAGCCCTTTTAGCTATCACAGTGGAAGCTGTGCTGTATAATATGCAGATTAATTTATTTGATTTTCATGAATACTAATTTACATTTGAACTAATTCATGCCTTCATTCACTCACCTTTATTCCTATTTCTGTATCTCACACTAATTACTGTACTAGTAACTCTCTTAAGCTGATTGCTTCTCTTCCTTGTTCTATTGGTTCTTTCTCTCTAAAAACTTTTGTGATTTGGACTTCTATATAATATATATATATATTATTTTTTGGTCTCATCTCTCATTTTGGAAGGTTACTACCTCTATTAATTTGTTTTGTGCTCACCGACTGCCTTTGACGTTGTTCTTGTAATTTATTAACAATATTAATTGTTAAATTGTATACACTTGAACTAATTCTGAAGGTAAGTCAAACGGCTGGAATTGTCAGTTTATTTAGCCATGTTTGGGTCAAGTTGGTGGTCAATTCATGGTCCTTCCAGCCAGACTACTAATTGGATCAGTTCTACAGCTCAGATTCATCTTAATTCTCAAGTCTCCACAACTCATTGTGTTCAGAAAAATATATATTTTCTGGTCTATTTTGCTTCTTCCCACATATCTACCATTTGCTCTAATATATGATACCCGATTAAAATAGCCAATAAATTATTCTTTGGTGTGAGATAATTTGTAATGGCTAGGCCAGTATATAGTAGCACTGCAGGTGGACCATTGGTGCTTCATTAATAATTCTTTGATCAGAAGTTTTCTGACCTTTGTGTTTAATTTGGCTTAATTGCAGTATATGGTAGGACAACTTAACAAGAGGAACATCACTGCTGTACCTTGTTTGATAATGATAACCTCAATTTGTTAATTTATTATGTCAATAAATTCTGATGGCTGCATCAAGAACATATAATTTGTTGATATGATTTACAATAAGAGATCGCATCCATTCAATACTTGTACAGATCATTTACCCAGATTACAAATGAATAATGTATTACAGTTTGCGTTATATGTTTGAATAAGTATTGGTGATAAGATATATCTCTACTTGCTTCTCTTTGGTAGTAGATAAGTCTTTTATCTGTTGGTACAAAATAGTTAATCGCATTCAATTCCAAAGTTTTAGCTCTAAATATACTAGGTTTTGGTTATATAATTTAATTGCATACGAAACAGTACACCTTATAGTATTGCTAATATTAATTGAGGTAACTAGTAAATGATGCCCAACTGTGACATGTCAAATTCATTTTATTTTAAATCTGAAAATTAGGGAAAATACTAAGATATTTAGGGTAGCCAGTAACATTAGTATTATTATATAAGATTAATAAGAATGTAGTTTATACATCACAACGGCACACTGATCAATTCTTGGTCATTATGTATTTTAAGTTAAAATAATATTTGTTTTCAGTGGAATAAACTTGATAAAAACCTATCTTAAGTGATGAGTTCATGCATTCTTTAAGTGATGTTGCAATCATGAATTATCTTATAATAACAATTTTTTCTCGTTCTAACAGCCAATAATAATGAATTAAACTTAACCTGACCTTTCGACTTCTCAGCAAGAAGTCCTATTCAGGGATCAACTAAGGTGAACTTTCCTGGTGTTATAATAAACACAATGTAAACAGCAAGATTACTGGAGGGTACTCTAGCTCACTGTTGCACCCAGCATAGACAGCCAGTATCCTGGTACACGTAGCTATAAACTTAAGACTTGCTGTCTAGGGTCATCTGTATATGTACAGCTTCCTTGATCTTCACATCACTATCAAGGAAGCTCTGCATATACAGACAACAAGTTTAACCAAGACATAGGTTTAGAGACATAGGTTTAGAGACATAGATTTAGAGACATAGGTTTAGAGACATCGATTTAGAGACATCGATTTAGAGACATAGGTTTAGAGACATAGATTTAGAGCTATTGTCTATGCTGCCTGCAAATCACACTTCAGGATATAAAAAGCAAAACAAAAAAAAACAGCAGGGAGAGTATTCTCTAGTAATCTTGCCATTTACATTGTGGTTATGATATCACCGTGGAGAGTTCACCTTATTTGGTTGACCTTCCCCCCCCCCCCCCCTTCCCCCATCCCAATTGCACTTGGCAGAAAGTCAAAAGATCTGGTTAAGTTTTAATTAACATAATATTTTAACATAATATTGGCTGTTAGAACCTAATTATATCTGCGGAGAATGACTGAATCTAAATGAAAATCTTATTAGTTTTAAAGATCTCATTTCATAAAGGATTAATATTTTTGTAATACATTATTTAACAGTTGCATTTCTTACATAAACTATAAGCAAATAATATGTTAGACACTAACAATAATGATACTACTGACTAATAGTTCATACTTTCAATGCTAAGTTGAGCTTCAGCAATGAACACAAAGTGGTCATTATCTTCACCGAGACACTGGTAAGTTCCTTCATGAGTCAAACCCACATAGTTAATTGTTAGAATATTTTTTTTAAGAGGCCATCCTGGCTTTGTGAACATTTCCACAGAAGCAAAAGGAAGAGCAACTGAGATAGCTTGACCATTAAGCTTCCATGTGACATTGTTATCTGAATAGCATATAAATTGTGCTAATCCACCTGGAATGATAGATATGCTTGCTGGGGCTATTCGTGAATTATCTTTAACTGAAAAATGAAATTATTAAAAATGAAATTGTTGCTTTTATTTACTGTTTTTTTTAAGTTGCTGTAACAGTTTTTTAGTCTTGTCATATTATACTACATGGTGAGTACTTCCTTACATAGGTGAACTCTTGACCTATATTCAATTAGTTACTTAGTAATAATTTCTTCTTTTACTTATTATGTTAACCCCTTACTAATTTGACTTAATTTGTAATTCTTACCCTTTTAAATTTGCCTCCCCAAACGCTTCCAGCTAGTATTCTATATATCTAGAGCAGCTAGCGTAGTATAGAGTTATTCAAGTTTTAATAGCGGGCTATTGAGACCTTCTTCAACATACTATTCCTGGCTGAAAAAAGCACAGTTATTTATTTTTTAGTCAAGTAAATGAAACACAGTACAACGTCACCCACACAGATCTGGTGGCAGTCCTAAGTTAGGCGGATTCTCTTGTGCACCACATCACACCACAGTATGTTTCATTTATTATTATTGTAGAATGTGTGACACTACGACTGACTTACTTAGAATTTTCAGAAGGCTAAAGCTATGCCATGTATGTCCTTCAGTATCTTCTTGTTGACATTCATAATAACCTCGATTTTCATTATTTGTGTGATTGATCCACAATGTATTGTTAGATAAAGCACGGGCATTTAATAGGAGGGGCATACCATACTTACTCCATTTTACTGGATATTCTGAATAACATGTAATAAAAGCACTGCTTTTTTCTGGCACTACTTGCATTTGAGGCTCGATCAGATCCTTATCTAATTAACATAATTATTTGTTACAATAGGTTAATAAATATGTTGAAGAATAGTTAAGTTTATATAAGTTGTTGTTTGCCATAATAATTATTGAATTGTTTTATTATGTCATTTCAGTGGTACCAGCTCCATTGTACAATATATCTAGTGTCAATATAGCTAGGACTAAAGAGGTAACACTAAAGTATAGGATTATTAACCCTCAGCGCGCATGCATGAGAGGGTTATAGTAGTTGTCCTGTCTGTTTGTCTGTCTGTTTGTCGGTCTGTCTGTCACGCTGTGACTGACAATTAACAGTTGATTTAGGTATGAACTTACTCAGGACGAAGACTTAGGACCTTTCATTGTGCTACTTTTTTTAATTTCGGGCTTATAGTGTCCCCATTTCAGTGCGACATTATCTTACCGGTGTCTGGAGTTCCACTGTACACCAATCAATGTCTGGACAAGTAACTTCAAGTTACTGAAATTGCTACTCATCAAAATTTAAGAAGTAGTTCAGTATCAGGAATAAATTAATTTAAGAATTAGTTCAGTATCAGGAATAAATTTTTTTTTAAAGTTCAGTATCAGGAATAAATTTTCACAAAATTAAAAAATAATGAGTTAGAATAACTCAATTATGGCTTTGTGGCTAACTCTAGTGGTAGAAAAAATTTGTTGTGAGTTTTTGCAATGTAGCTGAATTAAAAGGCCAAAAGAGAAAGCCTAATTGATAAAATTATTAATAATTTCTCTGGCATTGGCTCTAGCTACAAAGGTTAGTCGTAGTATGTAGTTGTTGTTGTTGTTGTTGTTGTTTAAAAAATAGATAGCTTGTTAGTAATTACTGTTTCTGTCGTCTTTTTTAGTCATTTATGCAAGTTGCAGTGCTTGTGGTTATAATATTTCCTGACAATTTAGTCTGCTAATGTAACATAGCTGGAAAAGTAATATTTAGCTATACCATGTCATTTATTATATGTGATCGTCTACAGGAAAACCGGGCACAACGCGGCACCCTTCGAAATTTTTTTTTTGCACCTACAGAGTTGTCGCGTCCGGATATTGAGCTCTCCAAGTTTTATCGTCGTAGCTTAAGTCGTTCCCACTATAATAGACCTAACCGTTCCCTTCCCTCGGCTTGAAACAATACATTTTAAAGAAATCGATCGATCTTTTCTCGATATTTACGCACGCCGCGTTGTTGTGCCCGGTTTTCCTGTAGACGGTCACATTACATAATATTGATAATATTGTCATGATACTGATATAACACTCACTGTAATTCATTAAAAGATTATAAGAAAAAATAGCTGATGTACCTCTCAAACCCCCTACTCCCCCCTCTCCATCCTGACCCAATTGTCCCTACTGACTAAATTCAAAAGTTAGGAACTATGTAATCGAGAACAGAAATTGACCTTCCAGTCCTTTCTGGCTTTACTAGTATAAATCCCATTCATTTCATATGATTAATGTCATTGACATAAACTTACTATTCACTTTTAGGTATGATGCTGCAAAAAACTTGATACCTTCTTTGCTGTAACCTTCGCAATAGTAATGTCCCTGGTCCATGAATGATACTTCAAATATTTTATGAAGTTCATGGCCATCTCTAATATAATTGTGGGTTAGTAGTGGTGTTTTTTCATGGTACCATGTTGTGTTGTAATCTGAACGGCATAAAAACTGAACATTATCTCCAATGTTTGCTCTTCTCTCCTTTGGAACCATCCTTAAGGGATCCCACACTAGTAATAATAGGAAATAACGTCATTGTGCTCCCAAATGACCAATTGCAATAGAGCTAGCATGTTAGTATAGTTAATTAACTACACAAGTTCATATGAGGATGTATTTGTTTATGTGCAAAGATGGATGTGTTGGTGTTAAGGGTGGCCGCACACCGCCTACGCAATTTTTTGTTTATGGTTGCTATGCATGATTACTACTATTGTATACTTTAAGAGGCTCCCCGACTACAACACAAGCACACAGTACCCGCCAAGGAGCCGCTCACTAATTTTAGAGCGAATCTGGAGGTAATATCAGGAAATATCGGGGCCTGGTTATAAAACTTTGTAGCACTTTTTTGGAGCGGAGCGGTAAGTTGGAGCTCCGCAATTTGGTGCACTACTAGCCGAGCCGATACTCTACAGCAAGACAACGAGCTCTTATCCATTTCAATATTGCTTTATGATACATTCGCAATTTTTTCTATTTATAAGATATTGAAAAATTCTCGTTGTGGTGCAGTTCGTTTTGGTTTGGGTACCCGCGTATAAAATTTTTGTGTCGTTCTCATTATTAGATTCCAAGAAAAACTGTTACCAAATTTGGAACTTCAATTCCACTCGCAACTCTTAAGAAATAGCCCCACCCCCATATCTCGTACTACGAGTACGCGAGCAATTTGTTTTTCAATTAGTTTGTAATGGTTCTAAAAAGAGCCCGCCTATATCAAGAGAAAACAAACATCAATACAACAGTAACAAGAGAGTCAGAAGAGAGAGCAGTTTATTGGAGATAGCCATAGGTGAGGTATTAGATCTGAGCAGCTAGGGAAGTCTTCGCTCCGCAGAAATCGAGCCTGGTATATCCATCCGCTTGAGTTCAGGTGCGCAGGGTCCAGAGAACGGCTACAGGAGGAGACCCAGCCTGGTGCACTTTGCTGCGTGAGCTCAGACGACGTATGGAGAATTGCTGTAAACGGATATGAGACAACAAGAAGCTAACTAAAACACTACAACTTCGCAAAGTATACTTCTGCTACTACTGCGCGATAGTTTCTGCTCGGTATTATCAATTAATGGTGGGGTATTGGCGGGAATAAATTAATGTCACAAACACCAAAGTAAAGAACAAATTGAAGTATATTAATGTGTTATGGTCAATTATTATTCATTGGTCATTATGTCTAAATCTCACCTGCTCCTACTATTACTCTGTTGATGAAAACTTCCATTGGAGTACCATCTGAGTTCCAACCTACACACTTGTATAACCCTTCATCCTGCAATGTAGCTGATTGGATAACATATCTTGAATTGTAATGATACAATTCAGCATTGCCTTTTACCCACCGCATATAATTTAGAACTTCTGGGCAGTTTAGCTCCACTTCCTGACCATAGTTTACTAGAATGAATCCAGGATGGTCTGGCATGTAACTAGCTTTTCCTGTCATTGTTGTAAAATTTATTCACATCAGTATCACCCCAAACAAAGTTGTAAGTGGATACATTAACATGTGCACAATAGATACTATCGAGTGGCAAAGCACACAAGTCCCATCTTTTATTAATGCTGCAGACACAAAGCTATTCATTGTGCCACAGTTAACGCTAACTTCACCAAAGTACAGCTGATTTGAACTCACCCAGAGCTGTTCTCAGTAATCACACAAATGCAGTGGAGTAGGAAGATGAAAATATTGGGGGGGAGGGGGGATGTTAGGGTGCATTTGTCCCCCACTGTAACTGGTTCTGTCCCCCTCCCACCCTGAAAATTATGATGCTAATGATTACATTGCCACAAAATTTTCATTAATTTAATGGACATGAAAAATTCCCTTCAAATTACAAAATGCTTCTCAAGCTTGGTTTAACCCTCTACAAACAATGATGTTGACACGAAAATATTGAAACCTGTTATAGCATAAACAACCTGTTATAGCATAAACGTGTTGGCTAATGTGATATGACACTCTTTTTCCCTTGATGAATTTAGGAAGCATTGTTTAGATTGTCTGTTTTAATAGGTCAAAATGTAGCCATTGTTTTCTTATTGGAAGGAAAAAATTACCCAGAGAGACTGCTGTACCTTGTCTTTGGTCTCTAATAAGCCTAGCTTTGTAGAGGCTGCAAAAAATGAAGGTAATTCATCCCAATTAGCATATTGGTAGCTAATTTAGCAACTGCTGGCTTTCACATACAACCTCATATATTTGATCTGTAATTTAACTATAATGATCACTGGTCATAAGTGTAAACCATCTAATATAAATGTGGAAATATTGTATGTGTATGAGGGAGGGGGGGGCAGGCCCCCTATATAAATGTTGGAGGGGTTATTGCCCCCCCTAGGCCCCCACTTCCTACCCCACTGAAATAAGGTGTTCTGCCAAGTAAGTAGCCAGCTAGGGTAAATAAATATGTGGCACAATTTAATTTAAGAGATCGCAGGGATTTCAGTGCCATAGTAAAAACTGGGTGCAACTGTTTGATTTGAAGGGAAAAAACATCAAAACAATACAGGTTATTTAAACGTTTTCTTTGTGAGTAGTGGCTACAACGCACAATGCTTTGACAAAACTGGACAAATACTTACACGTGACTTACCTTCTTACCTTCGTGGCTAGTCTAGTGGACAATGCCTTTTCAAGTAAATACTCTTGCGTAAGGCGTTGACCTACCACTGCCACTAACTCAGCACGTTTTAATTTGCACCCTAAAAATAATTCAAAAATCATTTTCTTGGGTGATGCTGGTACTGATCGGTAAACTAGAGGATTCTTATAGCGAAATTTGGGACGGGGTCGACCAACGAACTAACACAAAAACACGGGAGTCAAAGTACAAAAATGCCTTAGCACGTCCGAACATCAATATAATACCAAACTATCCCTGATTTTCAATTGAGTTACCCCTAGTAGTGTCTCGCTTGCTTCGCTCGCTCGCCAAACACTCTCACACACGCGCGTTCAGGGTAAATAAGGTATGGAACTAAGCTGGACTGGGAGAGGGTTGTAAGTCTACGCGGTTTGTAAAGTTACGCTACCCTCACCAACGTCCTATTCGGGTATCGCTTAAAGCAATACTCAATCATAATAATGCGCCACACTCTAAGCAATAAATATATTAAAACAATAGACTGTTTATAAGAATGCAATGGATTAATAATGTATTTAAATTTCTTTTTGTGTGCACAGACATCATTACCAAATTACAATACACGAAAGAAAAATTATATAACTTGCCTTTTATTAAAAAACAGAGACAAATAATGAGCACAAGGTATGTATTGGTAAATAACCAAACCATCTCGACTTTAGCTCATTATTGGAACTCCTTTAGGGGGTACTCACGCTACACTATAGTGTGACCTCAGCATTCCAAGAACTCTCTTGAGGCCCAGTGAAATTTTGCCCACACCAACGTTTTAAAACAATTGTTTGAACAATTTATGAGCATAAACATACACTATCAGTAGCTTACTCTGGCTATAGAAAATTGGCCTATAGAAGCGTCTTGGGCTCATTTCAATCTAATATAATGCCTCAATTAACCTCACACTTATTTTTCTATAATTAGTTACAATTTGCTCAGCTTTATTATACAGCAGCCATTTCTGAAGAAACCTATATACGTTGTGAAGCTACTTGCGTCCCTAAATGTCAATGAACCTCACCCTAATCCGCTCTGGATTTAAGCAGGGAAAAATTAAACAATAAACGGCACTCAGGTATTCAAACCTTTATCCCTTCCGGATCAACAGCTTTGTGCCATCTTAATGCTAATTATGTTAAGAAAGTAGTAAAAGGTGTAAGGTAGTTGCAATATATTATATGAAATACTTACTAGTGCGGTAAAGGGGATTCAATGCCATATTAACCGCTCCCCTCAATTGTTTGAATTAAAAAAGAAGCAACAAAATCAAGTCACGTTATTTAAATTTTTCTTTGTGATATTCTTAATAGTAGTTGTAACGAACAATACTTTCACACAACTGAACATACCTAGCAAGACTTACCTTCGCGGTTCGTCTAGTGGACATGAATTTTCAAGTAAATGCTGTTGAGTAGGGCTTATTACTGTGACAAATAGTGTATTAACTTACCACCGCCACTAACTCGAATAGAAGTGGAGCTCCCATAAGCAATTTAATTTCTAAGGTGATACGGGTAATGGTCGCTAAACCAGAAGATTCTGTTTAGTGAAGTTTGGGACGGGGTCGAACGACGAGCGAACACAAAAATACGGAGGGTCAAAGTACAAAATGACGTACGTACGTCCAAACATTATAGATAAACTAGTGATGTGCTTGAGCACAAATGGCGAGCGAGCCTGATAGTTAGGTAACTTAAAATGTTACTATGCTTTAGCAAACTTCATGAAACACTATAATAGCAGTTCATTTCAGCAAACGAATACAAAAGCACTCTCTTACCTGATTAATGGTAACTTTTGTAGTATCAAACATCAATCATTCTGATAATCTCAATTACAAAATATACCAGTGTTATTATTAGCCAACAAATATGGAATTAATACTTGCCTCATTTTCCTATTGATAACTTCTGTAGTATCAAATTTAAGTTACTTTGACTATCTGAATTACCTGGAATTCTTGACAAGCTCTCAGCTACGAAAACAAAAGACAATTTTAGCACACAAATACAAAATTACTTTCTTACCTAATTTTCTTGAGCAGTAATAACTTTTGTAGTACCAAATTTGAGCCATTCTGACTGTTTGAATTTACCAGTCACTGTTGACAACAAGCTCTTAGCTACAAAAAAAGAAAGGCCAGAGTTATTTTGCATATTTTACTTAACAAATATGGAATTACTACTTAGCTCAGCTTCCCTCGAGTAGTAGTAGCTTCTTTAGCATTAATACTACGGCATTCTGACTACCAATGGCTCTTGACAACCAACAATCGGCGAAGTTTTGAAATTAAGTCTGGAAAAGGGTCTTCAATGCCATAGTAACCGGTCGAATCAACTTTTTGTTTCTTGAAAAGAAGCGTTTTCGCAGGAATTATCTCACACTTCTGCGCTTAAGAATAAAGTAAGGCTTGCTTAATGCTGTATTTTCAGAATAAACTGGGGTCAAGTCTAAAAAGTCGTGTTTTTTTGCAGAAAAATAGTTTCCCGCTCGCGCGTTTAAAGGGCATACGTACCATCCATACATACATACATAAACATATACCGGATTTTGCATTATCCACACCTTATAGCCCGTTACCCGAGCGACCGCGCTTGTCGTTAAGAACTATAAATCTGATACAGTCTGGTATGCTCGTAAGAAAATGTATTAGGGGGGGAAAGTCTGATATAGTTCTTAGCAACTATAATTATGGTAGAAGGCAGATCAAAGCAAAATGAATAATGAAGAGTTTGGGTACTTTAATACAATTACTAAGATAGCTAACGCTATACTTTGCTCGTTGTTTATGTTCTGGCTATAAAATAGTTATAAACAAAAATCATTAGGTTTGTATTTCGATTTATAAATCGCATACAAACCTCAATTTTGGTTTATAACTATAATTATTGCTGTCTCGCTCGCTTCGCTCGCTCGCCAATAAACTAGTAATGTGCTTGAGCACAAATGGGAGCGAACCTCAAGTTAGGTACATAAACTGCAGTATTGCTACTACATAATTTATATTAAACTTAGTTCAATTAAAAGCAGCAGTATAATAGCAGTTGAATATTAATTTAGCATAGAAATATAAAATTACTCTCTTACATGAGTAATGGTAACCTCTGTATTATCAAACTTAAGCCATTCTGACTATCTCAATTACCAGTAACTCTTGAACAAGCTCTCAGCTACAAAAAAAAGACCTTAATTTTAGCCATCAAATACTAAATTACCTTCTTACCTCATATTCTTGAGTAGTGGTAACTTCAATTGATGCCATTCTGACTATCTGAATTCACCAGTCACTCTTCACAACAAGTTCTCAGATACAAAAAAAAATGGCCAGAGTTATTGTTGTAATTTTAGCTAACAAATATGGAATTACGTATTTACCTCAGCTTCCTCCAGTATTGGTAGCCTCCTTATCATTAATATTAAGGCATTCAGACTACAGGGTCTCGACAACCAACAATCTGCACTTCCTATCCCCCCTAAAACTGCAAAGTTTTGAAATTAAGTCTGGAAAAGGGTCTCAGCATCTTTTTGTGTCCTGAAAAACAAGCGGAATTTTCTCACACTTCGGAGCTGAAGTTTAAAGTAAGGCTTGCTTAATGCTGTTGTTCCAGAATAAACTGGGGTCAAGCCTAAAAAGCCGTGTTTTTAGGAGAAAAAGATCCACGCGCGCGCGTTTAAAGGGCATACGTACCATCCATAATAATTATCCACCCCTAATACTGTCTCGCTCGTTACGCTCCCTCGCCGATTTAAGTTTTCCTATTTTGAATGCATATCAGAGTTAATAAGGCACTTTTGTTGCAACAAAGCAGTTGGATCCTACGGGTTTAAGGCTCAAATCCTGCCACTTATCGTTCCTTTTTTTTTCCTGCTTATGTAAAGTGGATTCAATTCAGGTAAGGACTAACCTAGTTGGGAAAAAGAGTTCATCTACTGTAGCTAACCACGTTAGGGTCTGACTCAAAGGCCAAAGCAGCTGAGTTGCTGACGGGTGTAACCACTTTTATGAAGAAGTGAGAGAAAATAAACAGGAAGGACAGCCTGGCACATCATCATCAGGGGTCGTGTAAAGTTAGCGTTCAAGTGAGCGCTTTATGTCGTGTGGTACCTGCACTCAGGGCTCTACTGCGTAAGGATTAATAGGATGCAGCACTTTGCTTGTTCATAAATATTATTATCTAATTTGTGGAAGCCAGTGGTTTTAATTGAATTCAAAAATGCAGGAAGAGAGGTGAATCTTGTCAACATTGACAGCAGACAATGTCAACATTGAAGAAAAGTATATTTTGAAGAAGTGTTTCTATGCCTATACAACTTTGTGAAGAAAGAAGACGTCATGTAACCACTTCAAACACATACACAATATAGTAATGTGCATACATGCTAAAGAATGTGGATAAATTTGTAGCAATCAATCTGAATACTTCCTAGCCCGTGACTGGTTTTGGGAAAATCCGCCTGAACGTGGCAAACAATTTTTTTCAGTATCTCTGGGTAAAGCCTTATGGATCGATTATTTTCAAAAAAAATGTATGGCAGAAATGAATAGACACCAGTTAGCTCTAGCTTATGACACAGTTGTAAGCTCGGGCGAGCTCTAGAACTCACGCTAAGAGGCTAGAAACTACAGACCCGCAGTTCTTATCAAAAAACTCATTTCATTGGTTAATCAAATCATGTGACCAATTATAGCGCCGCGCGTGACCAATTATAGCGCCGCGCAAGGGCTAGGTCTAGGGCTACGGGACCAATCAGAAGAATTCTTTGATAAGAACTGCGGGATGGCTCTCTAGAAACACTAGCCGGTTGGACTCGTGTACGGAACGTTACTAAGAAATTTATTGGCGGGCTTTTCACTAACGGAGGGAAAAAACTGTACCTAACTAATTCACTTACTATTCAACATAATCCAGTACTCAAGCAATTCTTGCCATCATAGTTTCTCAAAGAGCATTAAGCCTTTTCAACTTCTCTAAACCGCCTGTAACCGGTTTAGTCCTTAGTGTCCCGGAGACAAGCGGTAATAGTATACTGATACAAGGCACCCCCCCTGACCTTAGCAACGCCTTTTCGCGGCGTTTTTTTTTCGAAATCAGCAATAATAAGTTTAGCAAAAATATGTCCTAGAATAGATTGGTCTGCACTGGAAAGAAAGTTTACCTTAAGGGTGCTCAAACACTCTTTGAGTGGGAAACACCCGCCAAATAGGCCACGGTTGCTAGGGCCTGTTAAACTTACTTCTGCTTTTCCCCCGAATTATATTATTTATGCAGGCCAGCAAGCACTGCTAGGAGAAAGCACCAACCAAGAATGAAGACTGGAAGTCGATCGCATCTCAAGAAATACCCATCATCATTTTGGACTTCTTGGCAGTACTGCACTGCTACCTCAGTAGTTTAGAAGCTGATTTTTTGTATATCATTTTCTTACCCGTGCGTGCATGCCATAACGTTGAGTTTTTTTTTAATTTTATTTTACTTTTCTATTTACTCACCTTACCAGTGAACTATTGTCGATTATTTCCGTGAAATTCCGTAAATTAAAAATATCTCAACGTTATAGGGTCGACCCCTTGTGGCCCTAAACCCTGGCAAAATTTGAACCATAGCAGTTAGTCCATTCCTGAGCAGTACGCAAGAGAAGATTCTGGTCCTCCATTACTTTAGAGCGCGAGAATTTTTTATTGTAAGTTGACTCCGCCCCGCCCTATCTGTACGCGCGTAGTAGTGAGTGAGGCACAGCTGCATTTCACGGGCACTAATTTGTTACAGAACGGGGCGTGACTTTGTGGTAGATAACGCGCTACTATTCAGCTGGAGTGCGCTACTAAAGGCGCCCAGGCGTTGCTATGTGTGAGCACCCTTAAGGGTGCTCACACATAGCAACGCTCGCGCGAGGCTTAATTGAGCCTTAAACCACGAAACCACGGAGTTGTAAAGGTAGTAGGCGTATCTTAAATACCCGCGCAGAGATAAGAGCTGCTAGGCAGCCCGTGGTAAATTCGCGTGGTTATTGTAGTGTAACAAATTGGCGGGTAACAGCTGTTTATTCAATAAAGAAGCTAGTTAGGAAGCCATTTAGCAGCCATCATGGGCATGAGGCTTAAAACCAAGAAAAAGCAACAATTAATGGATGCAAGAGAGAGAAATAAAATTCTCAGCCACTCTACAAGAGGTACTATATTAGCTAATCAGGTTCCACAATTTATTATTTGTTATTGGTGCTGAGAATTATCGAACAAAATGTACCAGGTGTCCACATCAATGCTCCTGACGTACAGAGTTTCCTTTTGCCTGATCCAACAATACACTCAGTGGAAGCTGGAACTGGTAATAAATGCAATATAACATGAAACTGAAACAATCAACACAAATCAGTCCTGAAAAAGAAATAAATATTTAAAAAAACACAATAAATATATAGGTCCTATTAGTATGGACGTCACTGCTGTGGACTCTCATCCAGTCAGGAACCCTGATCCAGCTAGTGACATCACTCGTCCAGTCAGTGATGGGAGTCCTAGTCCAGTCTGGAGTACCCCTGCACTCAGCTTGGCAGTTCCCAGCACTGAGCCGGAAGGTATAACTAGGGAAATTAGCCGAGAAATGATCAATACCAATTAATGGATAATTTCAATAGTGTATGTACATTGTAATTTGGTATTATGTACTTAGGTACTATAGATTAAAAATCACCAATTTACTCGATTAAAAACATCGAAGTCACGGCATTAGAAATAAAACAAATTCACAGGGTTTTTTAATTACATAAAAATAATTTCTTTCTTTGGTATTATACAATGTGCAAACAATTATTTTGAAAAAAATGTGCAATTTTTTTTTAAAAATCAGGTTATGCATGTGAGGAAGAAACTAACCTCCTCAGTGAGGATTGGGACATAGACGAGGAATCTGGCAGCACAGTCTTAGATGACATTATGGACAGAGTGTCCACTGTTGCTGAGGAACTCGGAGTGCCACTTGAGTCTGACTCCCTCAGATCATGCGTATCCAGTGGGGCAGTGCACTTTCAGCATGCCGACAAACTTTGTATGCACGAGTCACGTTGCTCATGGCATCAGTGGTACCCTGTGATTTCTTTTTTAATCTGCGGCCACCTGCATGCAGATTATAACCGACTCAGTGGCCTATTAGGACTACCTTCCTGTTCAAGTACCCAGTGGGGTAGGATGGTAAAGAGGCTAGAGGAGCATGTTACTCACCTTGCGGAGTGGTCCTGTGGTCAGGTGAGACGAGAAATCGCTGACCGCGGAGATGCAGACCAGTGGATGGCATCGTTTGATGGTTTCTACCTGACCCGGGGCCACTACTCCAACAACTCCTCTGCCACTTTGCACGATTACCTCACTGGGAAGATTGCATACTTCTGCCATCGGACCAAGAGAGGGCCAGGTCACAACTGGAGTGGGACATCTGGAGGAGCCGAGGCAGACATGTTTGACGAGTTGCTTGGAAAAGCGAAGGGGGATGGAATGGTCGTCAAGGAAATTGTCACAGATAAGGATACGTCTATAAATTCCATTTTTTGTAGACATTACCCTGAAGGCATTGTGACGTATTGTGCAAACCACTGTGCAAAGACGTTGCACAAAGACCTGGAAAAAATTAAAAGGAACACCTGTGAGGTAATATTACATCTAAGTGAACCTTGATATTTATTACCTTACATTATGTATTTTACAGTGCCATTTGACATCTTTTCGCTGTAAGCGAATGTCAGATAGTGCACTGAGAAGTTGCAAGACAAATCTCAGCAACTTGGTTGCCTCAGATGAGATTCAGTCAGCCCAAGATCCCCATAAGGAGTTCACAGATGCCATCAGGAACTTCGTTTCTCATTACTGCCTGAATGTGCACACATCACAATGGTGTATACACGAGAAGGTTAATTAAATTAAAATGACCATTTATGTATTATACAAGGTGGAATACTACATTTCATTGATGTATTAACACTCTGCTGTCAAGCAAAAAAAATCCTACATGAGTCCCTGTTATACTACTATTATTATTGTGGTTATTATTATTATTATTATTATTACTATATTAATATTATTATTGTATTATTGTATTATTATCATCATCATCAATAGCATAATCCTAATGGTTCTGCCTACTCAAGTGAGCATGCGTTTACCTGCAAAGCTCAGGTAGAAGGCTTCAGAGCACTCATAGAAGCAATGGCTGCACGACCCCAAGACTACGTGTCTGATCACGGTAGACTAACCACCAATACTGTGGAAGGGTTCCATGGTATGGCTCTGGTCTACCGGAGCAAGAGGACTGACCTTGGCCATGCACATTACACCTGTAAGACGAACATGGCCATATGTCACAAGGTAATGACACTAAACTGAGTCATAACTAGGATACTTCCTTAGCTCTCACCTTCTATCGTGGTTTTCTGTACAGAATTTGGGTCCAATTTGGAAAGTGTTCTGTCTGGTCAGGATGGGGATAGACATCCCTGCAGCAGCAATTTCCTCCATTCTGTCTGAACAGGAAGCCTGGAAAGCAGACAAAATAAAAAGGTCCACTGCAACGAGTCTTCACAAGCGGTGTGTTTATTAACATGTTTATGAAGTAAATGGTAGTACTATTTTAAATAATCAGTTACAATCATAATATGTGACCGTCTACAGGAAAATTTGGCACAACACGGGTCCTATCAAATTTTTTATGCACTTACACATTCCGTATATGTTGAGCTCTCCGACTAGTTAAAGCCGTAGCTTCAACCGATGTCGATATATGTGCCTAACCATTCCCTTCCGTAGGCTTATTTAATACATTTTTAAGAATTAAATCGACCCTTTCCTCCGATGTTTACGTGTGCCTGATTTTCCTGTAGACTGTCACATACAACTGTACTGTATGATTGAACTGAACCACAAACGAAACACTACATTATAAACAGTTTTAGTTTCTTTTTAATGCACACCAGAATTACAATGCCATCATACATACATACAGTAACTCAAGAGCGGGATATCTAAAAATAATATTTTAAAAATTGAGCAGGTCTGCAGTTTTCCCCAGAAATACCGTGGCTTGTCTACAAAAAGTTGGCAACTACGTGCATGCTTGTAAATAAATGTGAAAATATACCTGATGCCTTTGCAAGGAAGTAATAGAGCTCATTACATTTAAATAGGAACTTACAGAAGAGAGCCAAGAAGGCTCGGTATGAGGCAGAGAAGGACTTCATGGGATCTCTGAAGAACGTCGGATATGCAGTCGGGGAGTATGTTGGAGATGGCAAAGGAGAAGACGATACTGGTGATCATCCGGTAGATGATGTCGCTGAAGCTGATCTTCCAGACTCTCTTGATGACTCTACTGATGGCCAGGATGAGCATGGTAGTACTAGTCTGCCTCTTCTGGTGTTCTATGACTGTGAGGCCACAGGACTTAGCACATACTCTGATCACCTCACAGACATTGCGGCCAAGGTTCTTGACCCCCCAATTCCTGTTCCTTCTCCTTCATTCTCTTCACTTATTAGAACAAGTAGAAACATTTCTGCTCCTGGTAAGTAGTACATATCATACCGGTCAGTAACTTTATTTGTGATATACATTTAGTCTCCAGAATTACTGGCATTACCAGTAACCTCCTTAGGGGTGAAAGGCCACTCTCTATAGTGTTGCCAACATTTTTAGAGTGGCTGACAAGCACTGTTGATTACGTATCAACAGAAACCAAGTCCTCGTACTATCCAGGTATGAACATACAACACATTTCTTTCCAAAGCCAATTATATCTTAAAATAGTTTTAGTGGCCCACAATGGCTTTGTGTACGACTTCCCCATCCTTCTTGCTGAAATTGACAGACGACCGGAGTTGGCATTCTCCAAGTTTATCAGTGGCAATGTGCACTTCAGTGACACACTGTCACTACTGCGGAAGGTATAATATATTTTTGTGCCCCTAATAATACTCAGGAATTATTATTATTACTACTACCACTGTTATTATTATTATTAATAATTATTACTACAATTATTATTATCATTAATATTAATTATTATTTCTACAAGTATTATTATTACAATTATAGGATTCCATAATATTATTATTACTTTGTATTATGATTGTCATCATCATCATCATGACTTTTTATTTATATAGATGAAGAAGGATGGGGAAGAAGTTCTCCAGGGTGCATCACTATCAATGGAGAAGCTGCACATAAAAATTGTTGGGAGCCCTATTGAAGGTATGCAGCTAGCTACTGAAATACAATCAATACTACTTAATAATAATAATTACCTTGTAGGAGCCCATAGAGCTCTTCCTGACGTTCTGGCACTGGAAAGAGTCTTCACCCATTCTGCTCTTGCTGGAAGTTTGGCTAACCTCTCTGTTCGGACTCCCCAAGTTCAACTGTCCCTGTGGATCAACCAGAGAAATACATATAGAAGGGCAGCAGCTTTGATTAAGTCACTGGGCAGACCTAACCTAACCTCAACTCAAGCCAAGAAGCTGGACTCCCTTGGTATAGGCTACACAGAGCTCCTCCAGCTTCGAGAAGACAGTGGTACCACCGAAGTCATTCTTACCGCTCTGAAGGACAAGGGGATACGGAGCAAGCCCCTGAGGGAGAAGCTTGCCAAGGCCATCGGCACCCGCTGAATCATTATATACCCGGCTCTTTTCAGAGCCACTGCATTCACAAAAGATTCCATCTTGTTCCAGCTGCTCTAGATAGTGCGCCCCGCCCCCACCTAGCTAATACGCGCATAGTTAATTCCGCATACTACGGGCGGGGCTCGATCTTTGCACAAAGGCAAAAGGGTGCGAGCCAATTGGAATCTATTTTGCAGTCCAAGACCAGAAGGGCGTAGAGTTAGTGTTCCATTTTTAGTACAGCGGCATAATTTAACAAGGTAAAGAAAGTAGTCAGACTAGTTTTTTAATAAAGTTCACAGTTGTGACGCGACTGTAAAAAAATCACGTGAAAATGTGAATAAATATAAAGTGAAACGGAATTGAAAAAACTAATCTGACAACTTTGTAACAATTAGCTAAAAGAAGCGGTGGACGGAATTTTGGCTTCGGTGGTCCTCCTCAGTTTCCAAATAGATGCGTTTATTTTTGGGACTTTGAGGCTTCATATCTTTTGCCGCTCAGCGTTTGTGTCTGCCATTCTTGGTAAGTTCACTGTCTGCTGGTACATCTCGGAGATCCCCCTGACTGTGTGGACCTGCAAGGTATAGAATCGGAGTTATGTCCCATAGCAACAGCCAATTATCCTTAATTGATTTGCGTGGGCGGATCGCGTATCCGGTGTGCCAGCACCCTTAAATTTGCTAGCATTAGATGGAATGCCACTAATTATCAATGAAAGACGTTATGTGCAGAACGGCTGACCCTCACCTTTGACCTCACGCAATGTCTTTGCGCGTGCTCTTGGTGCCAGCTTTCACCTTCGACCTCTGTGGAAGTTGTCCTTGGTGACCCTGCAAGATTGAAGTAGGTGGTGGTTGGTTGCTCGTGGTTGGTTGCTCCGTTGTTGGCTAGGTTGCATTTTGTGCAACTGGTGAGTGATGATAACGGAAGAGAGGACTACAACGGCAGGAATTTACTTATGCTGTGTGATAACAGGTAAGTGTACTAAATACTCTGATGTGTATAGAATAGATAGCTAATGAATTGCATGTAGAGCTATGGTGAATGACAGATTATTTGTCATGACAGAGTTTTCTTTAAGCACCTCTCCCCTCCCCCTCTTGTAAAGCATGTAACTGTCTGAACTAATCATTTCTGCTGCCAATTCATTGCTGAAAGTGTGGGTTATCGAATACCATTTTATATTACTAGTGTGAGTACAATAGCATGGGTAACCATGCTATTAGGGATCAATAACACTCGTAAAGCAATTGAAATTGTACTCGGAGAGTGCTATTTTGAATGATTTATGAGTGCTATTGATCCCTAATAGCACAGGTTGCACGTGCTATCACTCGCTAATATTAGGCCAGCTTTTTTTTTTTATCATTTGCACTTGTAGCTACACTGTATCAGTCACTCACTATCTTCGTATTTCAGCATTAGCTTCCTCTGAAATTTCGTGTTTAGCCTACAACTCATCCTAAAATGTTGAAAAAATTCCATCTAATATGGGTAGAGCTTCTGTGCCTGACACAATGACATTGTCTCCAACTAGAATCTCTCGAACTGTACGTTTTCAAGGTTAATGCTGCACGCATGCACACTTATCTATCCGTACTATTTCACTTAGCAGCTGTGGTATTTCACTTAGTTTCCGTGCTATTTCACTTAGTTACGCACTATTTCATTTCCGTGCGATTTTAATTAAACAGTTATTGTCCCCATACATTTTTAATGGGGAATTTCGCACCGTACTATTAAATTTAGAAATTGTTAATTTGTTACCTACTGAAAACATTATGAAAGGTAGTAATGAAGCACATTCAATAACTTAACATGAACAAAGTCAAAACATGTTCCTTTTTGGTTTTCTTATCCATATACATCTTCCATGTCATCGTCAGGTAAGATTTTTTGTGATTACAAGCATGACAGTAAACACTCAGCCACTGTACCTAATAAAATTCCTCCCCCCCCAACCTCCCTAGTACTTAGTGAGATTGTGTTGTTGTTTTTCCTTTAATGTACTGGTATTTTTTTAATTAACAGTGGTATACAATGATGAAAGTGGCTAAGGTATAAGGCTTAGTAGGAAAAATAAATAATACACACACAAAAAAAAGAGAATGGGGGTAATATTATATTCTAAGTCTTGGTACAGAATTACATCTTATAAAGTATATTGCACGATTAATTTAAAATATCGATTGCTGTCTAACTTAGCTCCCCCCTGGGTGAAAAGCCGGAGGAGCCCTAATGCAGTATCGGTCATGATCCTCAGAAGTGTATCTGAGAGTTGGCTAGAGATAAATTTATCGTAGTGACAGTGGTTAGTGTGCAGTAGTTCAATATGATGGGATTTCCTGGATAATATTGAATTATTCAGGTGTTCAATTTCTTTGGTCAAGACAGTGTGGAAATAATAACAAGAACAACATTAATTTGAGAGGTTAGCCACAGTGAAGAAATCTCAGCTCTATCTAAATGATAGACCTTATAATAAATAAAAATTCATTATCCTAAATTAGATAAACTTAGCGGAAGATATAGAGAATGCAACAGTTGCAAATCCCCATGTGTGGACAGAGCATATTTCACATGGGCCTCAATTTGGTGGACCAGCATAAAGGAAAAAAATTGCATTCATTGAAAATATCATATATCTCTAGATTGGCCCTACCTCTTGTTGTGTTACAACTGGCCAATCTAGAGATCCAGAACCGCTGTGTTAGTGAATATGTTTAAGAGACTATACCTCTCGAACTGTTTCTAACAATTTCTTGGGGGGATTAGCTTGCGGAGTATGAGTTGAAATTTCATGATTGCATTTATTCACTTCAGTGTGTTTTCTTTTTCTATTGCTTTTCTTTGTAGTGGGATGGAGTGGGTGGAGCTGCTTTCGATGTCTCCGCCTTAAACCAGCTGTGAATAATGGCTCAAGAAGTGTCAACATTAGATCATGTACTACCTGACACTGCTGTAGTGATGGCAAGTGAGTGTTCTCTAAAGTATGTTTGTAATATAAGGAAGTATTGGTTCCAATAGGTCTACATTGCTAGAATATATCACCAACACTCACAGCAGTTAGTGGCTCTGGCTAGCTTGTTGTGGTCACCTAGGACACAAGTGTTTGTGTGACAATAAATATATATGTAAATGTGTATGTCAAGTTATGTAATCAGTATATGAGACCAGTACTATCGCAAGATGTTGACAATCTTAGTGAGTAGTCAGTCATTCTCAGCTGAACTAATTATTGGCTGTTAGAACGAGAAAAATTTGCTATTATCTTAGGGGTTTTACCCACACTAATTAAACCACAATTAACTACGTGATGAGTGAGCAAGTTAACGGAGATGTAGCCCACCATCACATCACCCGAACCCAGGTAAAGGTCGACAGAGGACGTGCAAATATTGCGACCATGCAGCTAAGTGGTCACATGTGGTGTGTCACATGTGGAGCAATGGCACCCGGGCACAATTACATTAGTCCTAATAGCCACTGTTCTCAGTGCTTGTAGCCTAAGCCTAGCAGCTACCTGTTACTGCCTTGCTAGAATGGCTGATTCACCCGACACTATTAGCTCTCTAAGGATGACTGCTCATCAGTGGTAGTTTGTTGTTGTTTTTTAATAGTAAGGGGCTGGAGATATACTGTCTGTACTCTAAATAATTAGCTTTCTGTAGGTCAGGTTGGATATATAGGATCTACATCATCAAGCCACCACCTCATTGTGAAATCATCAGTACCCGGCTTATGGCCTTTCATACACAATAGATACTTACTGATGTAATCAGCCGAAAACAGGAGTTCTATGGCTCGATAATACATGGGCATGCTGCCGGTCCATTTGCCTTGCTTAACTAGTGCAGTTAGTTTAAGAGTTGGGCTATAGTTCTGATGCTGTTACTGAGAGCATGCTGCCAACCCTCATTATGGTCAGGCATAGGCTTCGTTACAGGTGTGGGGTGCATGGCCGGCTCCCACTCTTCTTATTCTAACCTTCATGCAAAAATTAATGATCATCATTGTCCATTGCATATTAGTAACTATCTGCAGTATTTAGTAATGGATCTGCAGTATATAGTAATGGCCAGACCCTCTCACGGTATTGCCAAGATTGGCTCTGTCAAAGTGATCAGTTTTCTCGAAAGCATAGAAACTCCTGAATCAGTCAGGTGCATGCTGTAATTGATATTTATGCTGATGTGAGTGTTACATGAGAAGGGAGG
>WLWD01000805.1_pt1 | contig 66398 bp, 33 predicted proteins | sample 6712731 | NCBI WGS metagenome assembly WLWD01 (sample SAMN12718690, study PRJNA576275) | sponge metagenome | isolation source: marine sponge | host: Mycale hentscheli | place: New Zealand: South Island, Marlborough, Capsize Point | collected 2014-11-01
GAGTGAGTTAGGAGGGTGAGATGGAAGAGAGAGAGGGAGTGACTTAGGAAGGTGAGATGGAAGAGAGAGAGGGAGTGGGGAATGGGATATTAATAATACATGCCTAATGGGATATTAATAATACATGCCTAGTCATTGTTACCACCGGTGTTATAATGTTTTGTTTATTTGGTAATGTAGCCCAATATTTGCAAGTGTGTGAGGTTGAAGAGACTGTTCCTAAGTGGTGAGTAGTAGATAACACAATCGACATTTAAAGTTGCGAACTCATCACACCTATGTGGTCAAAGGCAACAACATCAACAACAATAATAACACAAACATACAAATCTCTACCACAGCATGACCCATTCCTTTGAAGTGCACACTCTTATTCATAATTCCAGATAACAATCTTAACTTCGAGGGCATCCCAGCAGCCATAGGGAAAATGTCAGATCTGGAGCACTTCCTAGCTGCACGCAACCAGCTCAAGTGCATCCCTGAGGGCATGTGTCGTCTCTACTTCCTCAAGAAACTCATTCTCACCTCCAACTGCCTCCTTACTCTGCCCGAGGGCATTCATCACCTCAAACTGGAGGCAAGTGGCTTGAGTTGTGAATATGGCTATTAAAAATTGTGGCGGATTTGTTAGTGAGTCGATGCATGTTTATGAAGGTGTGTGTGTTTGCGGATGAAGATAATATAATTAAATGTACATATATCATGGGTCTATACTGATCATGTACTGTATGTATGTACATATATCATGGGTCTATACTGATCATGTGCTGTATGTATGTATTGCTTGGTCTGATAGTGGGCAGTTATGTGATAAGTTGGGAAAGCCTGGAGTGTATGTTAAGCAGTCTAAAGTCATTGCCATACGAGTCTTGTCTCTGTAAGCAATCACAGTGTGCCTCAGGGTAACAGACCAAGTTTCAATTAAAGGATGAAGGAAACTGAGAGTGAGGGGGATGCACACATGACATGTGTGAGGTACAGACTGGTGCAGCATTGATATACATAGTCCAAGCTGAGCATGCTCAGTTGTTACATGACTCTACATATTCATAAACTAACTTCAGTATAACGTATGTACAATGACTAACTTCCAGTCATCACTTTCAGGAGGAGGGAAGACTTCCCTCCTCCTGAAAGTGATGACTGGTTATACCAATTCTATTTCATGTTTAATAAACTTTGTGTTACATGTTTAATAAATTTTCTGTGGTGATAAAAGATAGTGGGAATGAAATTGGTCAACTTAAATATGCGGTACAATTAAACATTTGAAAAACAGATTGATTGAAGATTCAAACCAACTAACAAACAAACGATAACCACTTACCCTAATAGGGTTCCTTTTTTTCCTTTTTTTTTCCCCCCTACTATTTCTTAGAAGTTGGATGTACGAGACAATCCAAGTCTTGTGATGCCACCTCAACCCAAGAAACAAGTCAAGGGGTCAGGAGCTGAGTGGTACAATATAGACTTTGACCCTGAGATACTCAAGAAGGGAGCAGTTGTCAATACCACCACTGTCATTAAAGGTGTAGTTGTTTGTTGTTGTTGTGGTTGTTGTTGTTGTTGTTGTTGTTGGAAGGAGGGGTGCAATGAAGGAAGGGTTTTCTTATTCTCTCCTTTCCCTAAATATGAAGTAATTTCATGTAGAGGGGAGGAGCACATTGTATTGTATTGTATTGTATTGTATTGTATTGTATTGTAGTGTATTGTATGGTGCTCTATGATGACATGTGCATATATTATGTGGAGACTACATACATTGTGCATACATTTTCTCATATTCGGGAGGAATTAGCTGATTTTCCAAACCAATATTCACAAAAGTTAACACATCTCACGCATTGACATGCATGCATATGTATTGTGTATATGCTCTGTATGACAGTTAAATCATACATGTACAATGTATGTTTTTATACACTCTTTGATGGCATACCAATTTAAGTTTCCCTCTCCTGCTTTCTTTTACTGAACTATCTCGGCTTTTATTATCCCCTCCTTCCTTTGTTCTATTCTTTCTTCTTGAGTCATGGAGTCCCTTCTTCTCTTTGTCTACTTCTCCTGCTTCTGAAGCTCTCTGTCCTTCTAATGATTGTGGACTTGTGCTTTGCAAAACTTTTGCCTTCATTGCGTACTCTTTTTCATACTTTTGCCTTCCTTTTGAAACTTATGCCTCCTTTTTTTAGTTACGGTTAATCAATCACTTTTTTCCCGTCTCTATCATACTTTCACCTTCCTTTTTGAAACTGTTCACTGCCTTCCCTCATCTATTCCACCCACTTTTTAGTTACAATAATTACTTTCCACTGAATAATGTGATGACACTGTACCTATTTGGGTGATGACAATGCTTTAACACACTTTTTAAGCTCGTGAATTATTCACGAATACATACCGTCGTCGTTGGTCACCATTGTCGTCATTACTGACACACAAGTGTACTATTATATAGATGTGTTCTATGGGAACGTTTACTTTCTTGAACAAGCATTCTGCTTTTCATCTGGGATCCCGTTGCCCATGAGTATCCCACTAACATGCTGGTTACATTTAAACCACACCCACCCACTCACCTACCAGCCTCAGTAGCAATCACATGAACATACATATACAGCTTGGGAAAACATAAATAGCACTCCAGGTCGAAATCCAATCCTTCTAGATGCAATCCATTAGCAGTTTTTACAGTTAGGTACACACACGTACACAAAGCTATGGGAGCCAAGTGATGTTCAAGGTATCAACAATGCATTGTTGATTGTAGACCAACCATTTGTGTCATGTACGTACATACATACATAGCTTGTATTGTTTCTATTAGTGTTTATACTCCTGTAAGGTAGTGGTTCATGTGTAGATAAATGAGCTAAGGAAGTGGAGGACATGGGGTGGGTGTGGTTTCTCTAGAGTTGTCATGGTAGTTGTGTCAGTCAGTCAGTTAGTCACTCAGTACTGCTGTGTTTGTCATGTTTTGTTGGAACAGATGCTCGTACAAAGCAGAAGGAACGTCGTCTGAAAATTATGAAGACAAGACGGACTTCAACTGCTCATAGTGATGATGTGGCAGCTCAGAAAGTGCTAAAGGTCAGGTTCTTAAATGTCAGGGGTTATTAGAAGAGCAAGCAATAAGGAGATGTATAAATTTTTAGTCACTTTATTGGTCAGTATTCAGTTAGGGCGTGTCAAGCTAGTGGAGGAGTCAGCAGTCAGTGTTGTGTCGAGTTCATTTTATTTCGTATTTTATTCTTAATACCTACATATACAGTATACACAAATCGTTTAGGCTTTTTTCCGGTCCTTTGACTCTCTAATGAATACATTCACACACAGTTTCTGTTTTGCCACATACACGTAACATACACGTAACACACACACATAAACACACACAGGGCCTCGCTGATGTAGCAGAAAAGAGAGATGTTCTTTTGGCGGGTGCTGCAGTGGAGGTGGTAGAGGAAGTGGCTAATGAGGCTGGAAATGAAGGTACCGCGCCCATCCAGAAGCCACATCGTTGGGACATGATCTTGCAGCGACCTGACCTGGACTACAGTGAGCTGTTCTCTCCAGAAGTGGGAAGCCTGCCTGGACTCTCTGTGTGGCTTATTGAAAACTTCAGCCCTGTGGAGCTGGAGGAAGGTGTGAACATTATGTAAATATTTGCTCAGGATGTATTGTGATCGTATGATTGTTCTACTTGCTGGGTGCATCAGCATATGTGTGTATACTTCATTGCTTTATTTTTATTTTATGTCCTTTTTTCCCCAATTGCCTGATTGAAGACCACACCCACTTGTCCATTGTATGTATTTAATTTGGCAACCTTTCTTCTCATTAGTCATTTTTTGTCACCATTCAGTTTTCATCAGCAACATTTTTTTCCTAACCCGTTCACCTTTGGGTAATATAATTGCTACTGTTCATTCTAGTAGGTATAACTGCATAATGAATGGCTATGTTTTCCCATGAAAAGCTTTGTGCAGAGAAGTGTTGGGGAAACAGAATGTTTATTTGTAGTCATTATTATTTGGGAAGTTTAAAAGTTGAAGTTCACGTGTTCAGTAAACCAGAGAGAAGCGTGTGGCTTAGATTTATATGATGCTCTGTCTTTCAAAGCTTTAGATTATTGCTGATAGAATCCATTCTTTGTATTTATTGGTAAAAGTCTTGGTGAATTTCCTTTGCAGCGATAAATTAACTATAGTCTATCTACTTTGTCTGTCTGTATGTATGTTTGTTTGTTTTGTATGTATGTATGTGTGTATGTATTTTGTTTGTGTATGTATGTTTTGTGTATGTATGTTTGTGTATGTATGTATGTTTGTTTGTTTGTATGTATGAGTAGCCTTCCATGGTCAGATGTACACTGGGGACTGCTATATAGTACTCAAGACCTACTGGAATGACAGGTCTGAGTTAGACTGGGACATCTATTTCTGGATTGGCAAGAAAGCCTCAGTGAGTAATTCTACCATCATGTGTCTCTTTTATAAATTTATTGTTAAAAAAAAAACTATAATAGTATAAACTGAATCCTATATTGCTGGATAGTTATGAACTTTTTATATGATACTGGTATTTCATAATACTGCTATTCACTGGTTTACAGTATCTAATTGATTTGTATATGTCTTTGAACTGACAATTCACATGTGTTTGTGTGTCTGTCTGGTGTGTACATGTGTGGTGTGTGTGTGTGTGTGTAGATGGACAAATGTGCATGTGCTGCCATGCATGCCATCAACCTACGCAACATGTTGGGGGCCGCTGGTCGCACACACAGACAGGAGCAGGACGATGAGGATGAGGAGTTCATTGATCTCTTTCCTGATGACATACGTTACATTGAAGGTTTGTGCTCTTTTGTGGGTCTGGATGCATGCAAGTTAAGCTGCCTTAGGATTACATGGTCACTCTCTGTTGTTACTTGGCATGCATTAGAAAGACCGGATCATCGGTGTTTTGATTTGCGCATGCAATAATTTGGTACAGCAAACTTTACGTTTGAAAGTATAATTGTAGTTGTTCACGGCACTGAAGTCTAATTTAGCAGCAAGCTGGAGTCAAAGTGCACTTGTCATTTTAAGGTGCCATAGTAGTTTTTTTTTCTTTACTCTGCTATGCTAGTTAAAGCCGAGAAGTTGAGTTCAACTATACTTATTGCATGAAGGTGCTAATGTAGTGACGTCTTACAGAGGGTCTTATAGCCAGCTGTGTGTAAAGTTGTTGGCTGACCAAGTAAGTGAAATTTCTGGTCTGAAAGCAGCTGAAGTGATTCATGCTAGATATTCCACAACAGATAATCACTTCAATTTCCCTTGTTATTATTTTTTTTCATGGTAATATTTTTTTTTGTACTTGCAGGTGGCACAGCCAGTGGATTTTATGTAGTAGAGGATGATGTAAGTTACATATTTCATATCATATTGTACGTATGTGCATGTATTAAGAAGTTGATATTCGTTCTGATGTAAAGTACTAACATTTTCAACTACATACATTGTATGCATGCTTGTCTGATATTAGCAATTGGTTTCTATGAATCCCACTATTTCCCCTGGAGTTTAGCCAGCTATTCATGTGTTCTGTAAATGGCACGTATACAGTAACTGTTGTTATGTTTTATTATTCAGGATATTCCTATTCGCCTGTTCAAACTGTGCGGTGTGAAGAGACCATATTTGGACCCGGTAAGTTTTGTTGTAAATACAGTAGGAGACAAAGTAAAGTTCCGAATTCTGTTCCATAGAACGGCCGTTGCATGATTAAAAACTGGGAAAAACTGTACACTGTTTGGTAAAAAATGGCCGTTTTGTTTGACCATGTTACCGTTTTTATCTTTCTCGTTCACCGCATGCCTCGCTCAAAGTAATATAAAAAATTGTTTATCCAATAAAACGTTTATAACTTTTTGTATACAGGCTCCTGAGGCGGAGCTTTTCAGGAAAAATTTTTTTTGAAGCTGTATTATTCAAAGTTGTCCCGCGGAGAATTGTTAGCTCGACTACCTCACAGTATCGATTTTTTCTCAATGTTAGGGCCTTCTCGGGCTTAGATTTTTTTACTTCGGGCTAAGATTTTTTACTACTGTAGGTAAATCAGTAGTGTGCCCTTCGAAACTTTAGTCTGCATCTTTATTGAAGCAAGTTAAATTTTTGTACAAGCTTTCTGCACTATCCCCGCAGCTTTTAACGGGTTATACAAGGCCTTAGCTTGCTAAAATAGCTATGGAAGAGTTTCTAGCTAGAAAATATCTGTGAATCGACAGAAAAACTTGGCCATTTTTTACTGTTTAGTAAACCGTGTCGGCCGTTTGGTCAAAAAGGTACAGAACGCAATGGTAAAAACTACGGTAAAAAGACTACGTGTTAGGCTGTACTACGGAGCAGAATCCGGAACTTTATTTTTTAATGGATGTAAGACCAAGTACAACATTTATGGACTAATTAATCTTCAACTGTATCTGCTCTTACTATTGCAAGATTCAGATGATGAAAATATGAAAGTCCGATAAGTTTGTATTGACTGTGTATTGGTTGTATGGGTACTGAAATTCTTACATGTATATATTTTTTTGTGTGTGTTTGCATAGAAAAGTGTTTGGTTTTGAGCTTTGCCAGTTCTGAACATTATCAGATGTTTTACAATTGTATGTAGCTGGGCTTGTGGTTGCATGTGTATGCATTTATGTATGCATGTATGTATGTATGTGCATGTATATGTGTATTTTATGGAATAGGTGGAGACAGTGGCTAGTTCTCTGGCGCTCAGTGAAGTCTACGTATTGGATGCCGGGTCAGAGTTGTTCATCTGGTACAGCGGCCAGTCTTCTCTCATGAGTCGCTCCAAGGCTCAGCTCATTGCCGAGAAGATCAACAAGCATGAGAGGAAATACAAGTCCACCATAATACCAGTCAGAGCTGTGAGTCGCTGTGTGTGTGGGGTTGTTTGTTTGTTTGTTTGTGTGGGTATGGAACGAGAGGTGTAGTGTGTTTAGTAAACACTTTTTTCCTCCTGGACTGACTGATGGAGTATACTTGTTAGCATATGTACATCTTATCTTGTCTTGAAGGAAGACTTAATAGGATGTGTACGAAACACAGGTGAAGTACTTGTTCTCCCAAAACATTCAATAACTCTTCAGAAAATTCCCAAAGTGTCGATCGCAAACAAATTGTATATTTTTCTCAAGAAATGGAGAAATTAAGCAACAATAAGATTTTAACCCATGCCTGACACTTGAAATCATTGTTTTTACACTATTGGAGGTACAAACTGACTAACAGGTCCTATCATGTAATCTTGATTGTGATCTTTTCAAAAGCGTTTCAATTACTCATTAACACAAACTTATTTCACTCGACAACTAAATTGCGCGTGCGCACACACACACACATACGTTGCATTGCTACAACAGAACCTAGACCCTTACCTCACCTAGCCTTATTAATCACTATATGACCTTTTACTTGTCTGAATTTTTGTTTTTTTGTTTTTTTGTTGTTGTTGTTGTTGTTGTTGAAGTTTTGCTGTGCATTTAGCAGATTAAATGATATAATTTTTCATACCGTAAAATCTTTCTGTCCTATAGTGTTTGCATTATCAAGAGTTTCTGTATTAAGAAATGAACATGTGTTGTCATCAAGAGCCTGTTTCTATCAGTAAATTTATATGTAGCTATTTATAAATCACATACTGTAGATTCTCCGTAAGTCATGTTCATTAGGGTGACCCCTCCTAGTTACTATTTTTAGAGGTCGTGTGTAAATTATTTACTTAATCGCTTAGTTGGGATGGGATGTAGCAATGCAACTAATTTACAATGTAGACAATGTGTATGTAGAGGTTGCATACAGTAGGCGCCAAAAAAAAGTTCCGAATTCCGTCCCGTAGAACGCCCGTGAAACGGTAGTCTTTTTACCGTAGTTTTTATCGTTGCGTTCCGTACCGTTTTGATTAAACGGCCGACACCGTTTACTAAAACGGTGAAGCATTTCCGTCGATTTACAGATATTTTCTGGCTAGAAACTCTTCTTATAGCTATATCAGCAAGCTAAGGCCTTATATAGACCATTAAATGCTACGGGGATAGTGAAAAAAAGCTCGTACAAAATTTTCACTTGCTTCAATAAAGTTGCAGACCGAAATTCCGATGGGCACAGAGCTATAACGAGGTCCGCACTTCGTAGATCTTCTGTTAGCTACCGATGGACCTCCAGTAGTAAAAAAATCTAAGCCGGAGAAGGCCCTAACTTCGAGAAAACGACGATACTGTGCGGTGGTCGAACTAACAATTCTCCGCGAGACAACTTCGAATAGGACGGCTTCAAAAATTTTTAACCCGAAAAGCTCCGCCTCTGGAGCCTATAAACAAAAAATCGGAACGTTTTATTGGATAAACGATTTTATTTCTTTGAGCAAGACATACGGTGAACGAGAAAGATTAAAACGGTAACGCGGTCGAACGGAACGGCCGTTTTTAACAAACGGCGTACCGTTTTCCCCCCGTTTTTTTAATCGTGCAACGGCCGTTCTATGGAACGGAATTCGGAATTTTTCTGTGTTTCCTACTGTATGTATAGAGGTTCACGTTATTTGAGATTTGTTTAATATTGCAATCATAAATAATAATACCCCCCCCCCCCCTCCCTTCCCACCACCACAACCACCACCACAGACAACAATTCCTCTCAATTCCTCTTTCTTCTACTCTTCTACCATAACTCCCCTTTCCCTCCATCTGGGGCAAATGTTAATTGGCTAGTGCATTTAGTTGCTTGACAAAAGTAAACTCTTAGAATACGTATTTGTTGTTACAAATGTTCCTTGTGGAGATCCTAAATTTCATTTCAATTGGTAAACTGTAAGTCAGGACTTCTCTATTGTTGACACTTCAGTCTTACAGGATTGCTGTTATTCTTTCGGAAGCAAAAACATTTTTTGTGCACTTCATAGTGCTCTAAAGTAGTTTTTCCTTCTCGCAATGAAGACAACATTTAAATGTGTCTTGGGGAAAATAACAATACTTTGTACTTATTCTGTTTTTGTAAATTCATAATTTTGTTCCTATTGTACTTGCTATAATCTAACATCTTTGACCGAATTGTAACTTGAACTATTCCCACTTCAAACCAACCCAATAAATTCAATTCCATCATGCTTTCAGTCTTATTTAAAATGACTTACTGTGTACACTACAAACTTTAATTACAAAAGGTAAGTTTAATATTATCACTTACCAACTATAACAAACCAAATTTGATTATTTAGTTGTTAATAATTATATTTCTGACTAATTGTTTTCCCTTGTTGCTCTGTTGAATATTGGAGTACGGAGTTCTTTAGCAAACTTATTGCCGTACGTTTTATTTGTCCTTGACAGATATTTTCGGAGTAGGATAGGTGTGAGTTTGGGTGTGAACAAGAATCCCAGGCACAGTGCAATGAAGCTACAATGGATGACATGGATGGTGATGTAAGCTGGTAGATAAAGACTACGATCTGAGAATAACTTGTACATAATTAGACTTGACAGACCAGACAGTACCACCAGAAAGGCGAACACGTTTACCTTCTTGGCATCTCGAAAGTGCTTGTGCCTCAGTTTTCTAGTTTTTATAGCCGCCACCATGACACCCACTGTCAGTGCAATAATGCAGCTGGCATTGACGGTGTAATAAGGGCCGAGATCGCCAACGCACACGTACAACACTTCCACGCGGTCAAGGTGGGTAATGGTTTTCTCGGACCACCTGTAGGCCTTTAGTGACGTCATCACAATGAGGGACAAGATAATGGGACTGAGCAAGAGCAGCACATACGCAGCCAGCGCAGTATCTGAGCAGAGTCTTCCCACGTGACTGTAATAATAAAATATACGATAAACTCGAAGTAACTTGACCATCAACACCGCCAGGATCAGAGGATAAGAAGTACCTACTGCACTCAGCCATACCAGGAGGGGGCATATGTGTAGTTCAAATGCAACTTTGGGTGGGTACATAGATCGTATTGTGAAGATGATGAGGTAAAGGGTGATTAAATAGCAGCCGAGAAACATTAGCAAGCTGAGGGACCAGCTGGTGGCCTTGACCTCTGGCTCATTGCGGTAGTAAATGTAGAGGATGAGAGTGAGAGTTATGAGTATGCTACACACTATTGCTTCCAGGACTCCTAGCCAGGCTGGGTACACTGTGTTCACCATCACTGGTAGTCTTCCTGCAGGCAGCTTATCCTCTTGGAGCCAACTGTTCTGCAACACTGTATTATTGTAAACTGTGGCTACTGTAGAGGGAGTAGCATTTATCAGCTGAACAAAGTAGACGTGAGGAAAGTCCTCTTGGATGCTGAGTAAGGTAGTGTTGATCCCAGGGATGGGAATTCTTGAAAGGATTGTATTGAAGTCAGTGTTGTGTTGAACCGATTCAACACTAGTTTTCTGCAGTAGTAAAAGAACATTTTCCTTCATATCAGCCTCAGTTATAGGATTAGTGTAGTAAGTTGGGAAGACGGTTCTTTCCAGATAGCTGTGGGAACCTTCACAGGGAGGTATTAGTTTTATGTCCGGCATACTGTATCCATAAAGCAGCCAGCCATAATCAGGCCAGGTCATTCCTCTCTTGTAGGCAGCACACAGGAGTGGAGTAGTCTTTGAGGTCAACATTATAAATATTTTGACCCCAGAATCATGTAGTTGTTGGAGTAAATCTTCAATAGTTTTACCAAGGGACTGTGGGAAAAAAATGGCCTTGATATTCTGGTTTTGGAGCATATTTTGAAATTCCTCGTACGCGTTTGTGAAGTGCAAGCTATAGTCATAGATGAGGCCTAGCCTATTCCAGTTAAGTGTTTGGAAGAGAGAAATGTAAGCTTTCAGAATACATAGTGTGGATGGTACAAGTTGCATCACTTCTGGTATATAGCTGTTGACTGGAACCACAGATATTACCAGCGAAGGCACATCTATTAGCCTCTGAATCAAAGAATAGATCATCACAGTTTCCTTTATACACTTATTTGTAACTAGAACTACAGAATCTAGTTTACTTTGTATATGACTCGATTCATTTCTGAGGATAGTTTGAGTGATTTCCTGCACTCCTGACAGGAGTGTGCTTCCACTTGTAGAATACTCATTGCAGTCAGTGGTGTTCAGCAGTGACAATTGAAGGTATTGGAGACTTGTTGTGTCATTGAAATGGTGGAGAAGTTCATTGCTGTTCGTCTCTAGTAGTACCCACAAATGGCCTGACAATGCTGAGACAAGAGTAAAGTGAAACATCATTGCAAATCCTTTCCCATTGGCAGTCATTCTGTCTAGTGTAGCTGGTCAGTTGGGAGTTTCGTACTAGATTGCTGGGTTTTATAAACTGCTTTTGTTTTTTAATGAAAACAAAAACATTGATAATTTTGTAAACTTAAAGAAGTCTAGCATGCAGTTCTGCTTTGTTAATTGTACTCCATTTTTATATTGAGATCCCTTTACATGCGCACACAGTCCAACTTTCATTTGATATTCAGTCTGGCATTAGAAAGGGTTTCAGAATACCCACGATACAATGGTACACATGCATCAGTAACAATAAAAATTATTCCCATGTCTGCTTTGCAGAAAGCTAGCACCTCTTTTAGACTCCATATTTTCTATGTGACTAGAAATGGATTGCCCTTGCAATACCATAATACTAAAATGAAGTAATTGTCGGAGTGGACAAGAAACTGAAGCGATCACCAACAAGCACTTGTGTATATTTTTACGCTCAACATGGTTGACTATCACAAATTGCAGATATAGATATCCTTCATTTGAAAGTTGTTACAGAAATGGTGAAAACAAGCCTAATATCAAGCAAGAAAGTATTGGCCTTAGTTGCAACTGCTGTGTTTTTACTTTTCTAGTTTCCAGTGTCTCTATTGTGACACTCAGGGAAATTATGAAAATTATGATGATGTACAGGTATGCATAGCAGACGGCATAAACCCAAATCTTCAGTGCATCTGTTCTTTCCCATATAGTGAAATGTTTCTATTGTGGTCTACTCTACTGGAATGTCAACTTTGGTCACGAGTACCAGTATGCCAGCAGACAATGGAATATTCTAGGACTATATTAGATTTCTTTGTATGAGTAAAATAATGTACTTTCAACACCTTTACCAAAACCACTACCAGTATTATTAAGCAAGGAGTCCTACTAGTCCACACGGAATGAACTGAAGTTAATGTTTTGATTTGGAGGAAGGCCTATTGAAATGTTTGTGCATACAGCTATGCTATCAGCCTTATGTTGGGTAAAGATTGCTGTTATGTGAGATCAATTACACCTTTCTTTCCCGAGTTCAGTTAATTACTGTTCTGAACTGCAGTGATTAGACTTGTTTTCATCTTTGCACAATTGTTCTAGTGTTAATTACTCATGGGAAGTGTTAGTTCAAAGTATTTTCAAAGAGTTGAGTAGGTTTAGTTTACAATATTCAGCTCTTGTAAGCAGCTAGCACATGTAAATGTATGTACATTCTCACTTGTATTGTGTTTGCATATTTATTCTATACCAACATATTATTATTTTATAGATACTTTTATTAGGGTTTGTGTATTGTTCTTTGTCCAAGGGAATAATATTGATTAAACAGTGTTCTGCTATTATTTTCATTGTGGAAGTTTTTGAATGAGATTATTGGCTGGCGAGCAAAGTGAGCGAGACACTTACAGGGGTAACACAAGTGAAAATTGGGGATGTTTGTTTGTTTATATATATTATGTTTGGATGTACGTATGTCATTTTGTACTTTGACCCTCTCGTATTTTTGTGTTAGCTGGGTGTTCGACCCCGTCCCAAACTTCACTAAGCAGAATCCTCTTGTTTATCAATCATTACCCTTATCACTCTAGAAAGTGAATTATTTACTGCTTTGAATTGTTTTGCGGGTGCAGTTAAAACTCAAAAAACTTACCAGAGTTCCATTTCTATTCGAGTTAGTGGCGGTGGTAAGTTACTGCGCTATTTGTCATAGTTATAAGCCCTAGCGACAGTATTTACTTGAAAACTAATTGTCCACTAGACTACTCACGAAGGTAAGTCTTGTGTAAGTATGTTCAGTTGTGTGAAAGTATTGTGCGTTACAACTACTGCTTAGCTAAAGAAAAGAAAACGTTTAAATAACGTGACTTGTTTTGTGTTGCTTTTTTCCCCCCCAAGTCAAACAGTTGTGGCGAGTGGTTACTATGGCATTGAAACCCCTTTACCGTATATACGTAATTTACACTTTTTCTTAGTAGCTTGAGTGTTAGAAGTTAAAATCAATCGTTTAACAATAGTGTAGTTTTATGTTAGGCTCGCTTGCCATTTGTGCTCAAGCACATCACCAGTAGTATTTCTAAAAGAAGTGGAGAAACAGAAATTTGCAGTAGCCAAGTGCTGATCAGAGTGTCATGCAGTAGCCAAGTGCTGATCAGGGTGTCATGCAGTAGCCAAGTGCTGATCAGGGTGTCATGCAGTAGCCAAGTGCTGATCAGGGTGTCATGCAGTAGCCAAGTGCTGATCAGGGTGTCATGCAGTAGCCAAGTGCTGATCAGGGTGTCATGCAGTAGCCAAGTGCTGATCAAGGTGTCATGCAGTAGCCAAGTGCTGATCAGGGTGTCATGCAGGAGTTTTTGCTGTGTATGGGAAACACTGCAGTACTTAGCCACACTTCAACTTTAGATATTGTATGTACTATTACCTTCCAAAATTCTGGGGGGAGGGGATCCCAGGGCACCTCTACCTCTGAATGAAACCCTGCTGATACGTATGTTACATTCATAACGACTCATGAAACAATGGAGCAGATTGATTTCTAGTTAAGCAGCAGTTTGCAACATCTTCCAACTATATGAGATGTCTTATATTAAAGGATTGTGACATTCTATAATGTATATTTTAATGGTTGGAGTATCACCCAGTTTTATTTGAAATACACAAATACAACAAAAGCAACTGAAGAAAGGAATAGAGAACACGTACACAAATGAGTTAAATATAAGGAGCAACAAACTTGAGTTTTATTGGAATTAAGTACCTTCTACTAACAATAGGATAAATCTTCGGGACGAACAGAAATCCCAAAGACAGGGCAATGAGAGTGCAGTGAGAGATATGTAGAGCTATGTAGGCTGACAAATATTGGCCACTGTTAAGCGAAAGTATATAAACTATAAATGTGAATATTTGTGGTGGAAGAATAAAGAAGATGAGGATATTGACAGTTTTGGAATCCTTAAAATTCCCGTGCCTTAGCTTTATCGTTTTTATGGCGACTACAACGATAGAAACTATAAGGAAAACTTGGACAAAGGGCAAAATTAGGAAGTATGGGCTAAGATTTCCTGAACAAATGTAAAGTTCCTCTGTGTAATTGTCATGGGGTATTGATAGTGTGGAGTGCTGGTAGGGAGCATGTGCTGTCATGACTGTGAGGATGACAATGGTGGGAAGGAGTAGTAGCAGGACATACACAGTCAGGGCAGCATCTGAGCACATCTTGCTTTTGTTGTCATGAAGATAGAATATGCGGTAGATACGAACTAGTTTTATTAATATTACAGCCAGGATGAGAGTAAGCGATATGCCTGCACCACTCAGCCAGTATAGGAGAAAACACATGTTATAACTTTGGGATGGAGGGTACTCTGAGCGTATAATTGCCAGAATTTGATAGGCCAGAACCAAGTAGCAGCCAAGGAACATGAGCAAGTTAAGGGACCAGCTTGTAGCCTTAACCTCGGGTTGGTTGTGATAGCAGATATAGAGAAGGAGAGTTGTAGTTATGAGTATCCCACTCACTATTACTTCTACAGCTCCTAGCCAGGTAGGGTACACAGTGTTCACTACCACAGGTAGCCTACCATTAGGCAGTTCATCCTCTTGATACCATTCGTTGTGTAGCACTGTACCGTTATAGACCATAGCTACTGTAGAGGGAGTGGAATTCATTATTTGTATAAAATGAACAGCAGGAGTGTCCTCATGGATTCTGCCTAAGGTAGTATTAATACCAGGAACGGCCATTGTTAGCAAAGCATTTTTGAAGGTTATATTTGACTGAGTAGCATCATCACTAGCATTCTGTAGCAGTTGAATGGCAGCGTCCTTCAGACTCGTTTTATTAATGGAACTTGTGTAGTAAGTAGGAAAGACTGTTCCTTCTAAGTGATCATGTGATCCAGCACAGGTAGGCAACATTTCTATGTATGTGAAATTGTATCCATACACCAACCAGCCATAGTAAGGCCACCTCATTCCTCTCTGGTGAGCAGCACACACGAGGTGAAGAGCCTCTTGTGCCAATATTACTAGTACCTTAGCTCCTGACTCTTCCACTAGACTTAATGTTTGATGAATAGTTTCGTTAAATCGCCTATTTCCATAGGAGTTTATAATTGGGAATATTGTCACATTTTTAGCTTTAAATATAATATAATCAATGAAATTTGTAGTGTAAGTATCAGCATAATCTGTTATAAGACCAAACCTGTTCCAGGATAGAGATTTCAGTAGAACAAAGAGAGCATCTGCCAGTGATTTACCCGGTGGAACAAGTGAAATAACTTTATCAATTGTTTTATACACTCTTGGATTTATTGACAATATTATGGCAGAATAGGAATCATTAAACTTTGAAAGAGTAGACTGTAAAATCCGGCACTCTGTAATGCAGTGATAACTCAGTATTGCCAAGTGAGGGTCAGTAGTATAAGAGAGAAGACTATTATTCATTATAGTCTGTATTCCAGATACAAGTACACTCCCTCCTGTTGAGAGTTCATCACAATTCGTTCCATCCAGTAGCAGTTCATTATAATGGTATGAGGAAGAATTCACTTCTTCAAGGATTGTTAATGTTGACGAAAGTTTTATGGTTAAGAAGAAGAAGAAATGAATAATGCACGTAGTGTACATTTTGAGACTTGAGGCGTATACTCGATTTCCCAGTTGACGGGTGTTGTGTGTGCACTAGCAAGTGTAGTGTACATATATATTGGGAATTTTCAATGAAGATGAAATCTGTTTGGAGATTTTTGTGTTTAGAAAACCACCCACGTAGACATTATTTTATTCGTACTTGTTTAGAAAATAGAAGCTTTAAGTTCAAGTAATGTTATGCTACAGTTTGTAAATCCAGAGGCGGTTAGCCTAAAAGTGTTCCACACATGTAGTGGGTACACAAGATATAGTTCAGTCTGTTGTGACTAATAGTACTTTCAATAAGCAGTATCTGATTTTTTTTAAACACTCAGAGTTTAAGGCAATTATTTTCGATTAAGACTTCTTTAGTTTTTAGTATGATAATGGTTTGGCTAAAAAGATTCAAATTCCCATGTGTGTTTAGTTCAAGCATTAAACAAGGATAGTGTTAAAGTTCCGAATTCCGTTCTATAGAATGGCCGAAAACGGTACGCCATTTGGTAAAATCGGCCATTTTGTTCGACCGTGTTACCGTTTTAATTTTTCTCATTCACCGTATGTCTCGCTCAAAGAAATATAAAAAATCATTTCTCCAGTAAAACGTTCCGATTTTGTCTATAGGCTCCTTGAGATGGAGCTTTTCGGGTTAAAAAAAATTGAAGCCGTCCTATTCGAAGTTGTCTCACGGAGAATTGTTGGTTCGACCACCGCAAAGTATCGACGTTTTCTCGATGTTAGGGCCTTCTCGGGTTAGATTTTTTTTACTACTGGAGTTCCATCAGTAGCTAACAGAAGATCTACGAAGTGCGGACCTTGTTTTAGCTCTGTGCCCATCGGAACTTCGGTCTGCAGCTTTATTGAAGCAAGTTAAATTTTTGTACGATCTTTTTTGCACTATTCCCGTAGTGTTTAATGGTTGATACAAGGCCTTAGCTTGCTCATATAGCTATGGAAGAGTTTCTAGCTAGAAAATATCTGTGAATCGACGGAAAAGCTTACCCGTTTTTTACCATTTTAGTAAACAGTGTCAGCTGTTTTGTCAAAACGGTACAGAATGCAACAATAAAAAACACGGTAAAAAAGCTACTGTTTTACGGCTGTACTATGGAACGGAATTCAGAACTTATATTGTCTCCTACTGTAGCTTATTGGTCAATTATCAGTTATCATCACATTTATGGGTTTGGTCATTTTTCTTTTTATAGCTTCAAGAGTGAAACAACATTGTAGTTGTGATGTTTGTGGTCACAAAATACACAGTTGTTGTTGTTTTTTATATCGTCACCAAGAAGTTTTTCAATATTATTATATAAACTACTCATGTTTTACATATTGAATGTCTCATTACCTGTTATCTTAATACAATAGGTAATTATCAAGATAGTCTTCATTCTTTTGTGATATTTTCAACGTGCCCTAATCATATACAATCTAGAGATATTGTGTGTAAACGTAAGGAAGCTCTCATTATTTACTAATACTATTCTCTAGTTTTGCCTATTTTGAATTTCAAAGTAGTAGATTTATACTTCTGTAGCTATTGCAAACCATTGTTTGTCGATATAAGGGAACATTAGAGATACCGATATCAGTATTAGTTGGTATAAAGGCACTCTCAGTAGATAAGTTATTTGTTATCACTGTAATAAAATATCTTTTTAAGTTATTTTATGAATACACTATATTATGTCTTCTGAAATAGCCAATTGTACTATCTAGTTATCATTATTATTACATCAAATTGGACATGTATGAACAGTGTAATTATAAAGGTGAAGCCTTTATAAGGTTCTATCATGAGAATCAGGTTCATCTAGCCCTTTTTTTTTCTTTCAATTTTGAGAACAACAGAACAACAAGGTGTAAGTAAAACTTTAGTACAATTTTGCTATAATAGTTTGGCATTGATGGGTGACATCTATTGAGTAAATCATTAGCAATAGTTTATATTCAAATTCAGCTTAGGTTGAGAGTATGAATGAGTTGCGAGATAAAAACAGTTTGGAACAATGGTCTCCTCTTGCACATTATCCTTGTGAAATTGTGACCTCGTTATGAGCCATAGTGTTAATTTCAATGCAAGTTCAGCCTTTAGGATTAGTACCTTCTTGTGTTCACTGGGTGTATTGGGACCACAAGCACATTGTTTGTTTTTTTGCACTTATTTGTATTGGAAAACTACATTCCCCATTACTACCCTGCATGTCGTGTTAAATGTTAACATTTGTACTTTTTTAGTCAGTAGTAGGGGGAATGTTTGTTTTCATTTTTCAGTTTCATGAAACCTCAGTTGTAAAAACAATTTTCAAAATGCCTAAAACTTGGGGTGTACTGGTTAAGACTTGTATATCATTGAAGTCAAGTCAAGTTTAGCACACACATCTAATTATCTCATGAATTATTTTGAATACTCATTTGTACAGTGATTATCAAAACCATAAAAGTGTGTTTTATACGAACATTACATTATAGGCAGTGTTTGTAATAATGCAGCAATAAGAATTATTGTTTGTGAAATATTAGTCATGAAAAGTCGGAATGAACAATTAACTAATATTGAATTTTTTTAGCCCAAGTCTACAAGGCTTTATAATTCTCCTCCATATAATAGGAAGAAGTTTTGGTAGAAACAGAAATCCCAGGCAAAGAAAAACGAGAGTGCAGTGTGTGGCATGGAGGGAGATGTAAGCAGAGAGGTATTGACCTCGATCAGAAGAGACTTTAAACAGGACTAGACCGAATATACCAATGGACAAAATCAAGAACAGAAATCCATTAACTTTCTTGGCATCTCGGAAGTTTCTGTGTTGTAGCTTTCTAGTTTTTATAGCTGCAAAAACAATAAACAAAGAAAGAAGTAGAGTATAGAATATAAGAGCAGTGAAATAGTGGCTAAGATCTCCCATGCAGACATACTGCACTTCTACATAGTGAGTGTGGATGGCTGATATGGTGGATTGCTTGTAAGGAGCCAGGACAGTCATCACTGTGAGAATGATGGCAGTGGGAATTAGTAGTAGTATGACGTACCCAGCCAGCGCAGTGTCGGAACACAGCTTGCCTATATTATCATGGAGATAAAATATGCGGTAGATACGAACTAGTTTCACCAATATGACAGCCAGGATTAGAGTGTAAGATATACCCGTGCCACTCGTCCACACCAGAAGAGAACATAAGTTGAAGTGAAGAAAAGGTGCTAGTCTCGATCGAAGAGTAGTGAGAATTAAGTAAATTACAATGAGATAGCAACCGAGAAACATTAGCAAGCTTAGGGACCAGCTTGTAGCCTTTACTTCTGGTTCGTTGCGATAATAAATGTACAAAAAGAGTGTCAGTGTTATGAGTATGCCGCACACAGTTATTTCTAGAGCTCCTAGCCTGGTAGGGTACACACTGTTCACTATTACAGGCAGCCTTCCTCTCGGCAGCTCATCCTCGTGGAGCCACTTGTTATATTGCAAGGTGTTATTGTACACAGTACCTATTGTAGCTGAAGTAGAATTTTGTACCTGAACTAAGTAAACAGTAGGAGATTCTTCCTGAATACTGAGTAAGGTAGTATTTATCCCAGGTGTGGGCATTCTTAATACAACTTTTTTAAAGTCTAAGTTTCGTTGAGAAACTTCAGCACTAGCTTTGAGTAGTAGCAGAAGGGCAGTGTCCTTCAGGCTAGCCTCAGTAGTAGTACGACTAGAGTAGTAAGTAGGGAAGACAGTTCCATCTAGGTAGCTGTAAGAACCTGCACAGGAAGGAAATAGTTTTATGTTGGGCTTGCTGTATCCATAGAGGAACCATCCATAACGAGGCCACCTCATTCCTCTCTTGTAGGCAGCACAGAGCAGGCGAGGGGCCTCGTGAGTTAGTAGCACAAACACCTTAGCTCCTGACTTTTCTACATCATTAAGTATATGTCGGATTGTTTTTTTCTGTTTATTATTATTGTTTATACATGAAAGGGTTACATTGTTCTTTTTAGCCATGAATTCAAAATAATTTGCTAATTCTGTTTCGTAGGCATTGGAGTAGTATGTGATTAGTCCAAGTTTATTCCAAAATAGTGACTTTATAAAGACAAAGAAAGTATCTGCCAAAGTTTTGGCTGGTGGTTGGATGATAATATAGTCTGAGTTTTTGTGAAATAGTTTTGGAAGCAGTGACATTACTATTGTAGGTACCTGATACTTACTCAGTATAGACTTGAGAATAAGGCACTCACTGATACAATGGGTGCTTAGTATGACCACTGCTTTCAGTGAAGTAGGAGTAAGAGTTTTTTGTATACGTTTCATACCAGATGTCAATATACTTCCTCCAAGTGAAAACTCTCCACAGTGGGTTCCGTCTAACTGCTGTAGCATGAGGGAGGAACTTGAAGTGTTGATGTCCATTGGTGGTATAGTACTGTTTGAAACAACACTGTTGTGAGAGTTTTCAACAAGCACATGAACCATTGATAGAGAAACAGTTGCAAGAAATAATATGGCTATAATTTTCATTGAGTACATGATTACTGATTGCTAACACTATGGAGTGTGGTTAGAATCTTAGATTGTTTTTATAGGTGTGTGATATCAGTATTTACTATATTGAGATATGGTTCTATACCACTGTTTATAAATACAAAGGTTTCAATTTGTGTAACTTGTGCTGTGAATTAATCAGTGAATCATTTTCCCAAATGTATCGCAAAATTTTGAATGAGTTTCAATTTTTTTTTTGCAAGACCAGATTGTTATATATGATTGTCCAATTGGCAAACCTAACAATTCAATGAAGGCAGAAGTTATAACCAGAATAGAATATTCTTTCAGCATTAAAACAACAACAACAACAACAAACAAACAAACAAAAAACAACAACAATTGAGAACATGTAAATTACAAATAAAATAAAACAAACAAAGGAACAACTTGAAACTTTATAGCTGTAGTAAAACACAAAGAAATTATCTATAAGAGCAAATTAAGAGGTATTTGAGGCTTTATTCACTTGGCCATAAAGTATTAAAAGATTGATTTTAACTTCTAGCACTCAAGCTACTAAAAAAAAATGTCGGAGATACAGTAAAGGGGTTTCAATGCCATAGTAACCACTTACCACAACTGTTTGAATAAAAAACAACAACAAAAAACAAAACCAATCATGTTATTCAATCGTTTTCTTTGTTATATTCTTTAAATAGTAGCTCTAACGAACAATACTTTCACACCACTTGTCATACCTACACAAGACTTAGCTACCTTTGTGGATAGTCTAAGGCCAAAGAATTTTCAAGTAAATACAGTTGTGTAGGGCTTATAACTATGACAAATAGTGCATTAACTTACCACCGCCACTACCTCGAATAGAAATGGAACTCCCAGTAAGTTTTTACCTTTTTGCACCTGCTAAACTGTAAACAATTTAATTTCTTGGATGATACGGGTAATGATCGCTAAACCAGAGGATTCTGTTCAGTGAAATTTCAGATGAGGTCGAATGACAAGCTAGCATAAAAATATGAGAGGGTCAGAGTACAAGATGACATACGTACGTCCACACATATTATAAACAAATATACCCGATTCTCAAGTTGACACCCCTGTATAGTGTCTCTCAAGTTGACACCCCTGTATAGTGTCTCTCAAGTTGACACCCCTGTATAGTGTCTCGCTCACTTGCCACTTAATAACTTTTCATGCTAGCTTTGCTTTCAGTTTTATTTTAAAGTTTGGGAGTGACTTTCATTACGTGACATTTTAGTAAACATATTGTAGGAGAGCGAGACACTATTGAGTGTTGAAAATTGGGTATTATGTGGTTAATTGTATGTTACATGTATGGATGATACGTGAGACCTTATCGATAAAAGTTAAAATTAATTACACATTATAGTAGTTCTGTGTCATTCTTACAAGTGTAGGTATGCACAAACATGTTTTAAGCCTTACTTCTAACTTTAAAAGACAATCTTTAAATCTATTCAAATGCTATTGTAGAGTTATTCCATCTGATTATTTTTCATCTCCATTGAATAAACATAGAGTAAGTATCATGTGGTAGTGACATATGTATATATGTATGGGACTATGAAATTAGTTGGTAATAAACAATCATAATACTACTTTTTATAGGTATAGGTTTAGTCAGTAGACAGCAAACACTCAAGCACAGCTAGTACAGACAAATATTGATATACTAAGTATAAAGGCTCTATTATATACTAATCACTGCATGGCTGATATTTGTACAAAACTACATGAGTTGTTAGCAAATTATTGTATATACACGTATGTCAGTTAAATGTTCTATGATACGTACACAATTTACTAAATTCGTGAACAATTCTCTGATTTGTTTTGATTTCCAACAAATTTTTGACCAGCCATTAGTAGCTTTGTGTAGATCTTTTTGTAGACTATTGGGTACAGTTTAGGGAGAAACAGGAATGCCAGACAGAGGACAATGATAGTGCAGTGAGTGATATGAAGTGTGGTGTAGGCCGTTAGGTAAAAACCACGATCAGATGTTACTTTGTACAGAGCCAGTGCAAGCACACCAGTCAGCAACACCAAAAAAATGAAAATGTTGACTTTCTTTGTGTCACGAAAATTACGTTGCCTCAATTTTCTTGTCTTTATTGCCACAACTGCAATAGAGACAGTTAGAGCTAGTATGTGGCAGGTTGAATAGGCATAATAGGGTGTAAGGTCTCCAGAACATATGTATTGAATTTCAGTGTGATCGGTATGTTTAATTTCAAGTATTGACCATTTGTAAGGACCGAGTATTATGAGCACAATAAGTTGTATCAAGATGGGGCTGAGTAGTATGAACACATATGCAGCCAATGCAGTATCTGAGCACAGTTTTCCTATGTGGCTGTAATGGTAGAATATACGATAGACTCGTGCTAACTTGACCAGTATCACCGCCAGGATGAGAATATATGACACACCCAAACCACTTGTCCATACCAGGGCAGCACACAAGTCAAATTTAGATGTTGGTCGAATAATGGATCGAAGTGTATGCAGAAATACATATATAGTCGTTAGGTAGCAGCCGAGAAACATTAGCAAGCTGAGGGACCAGCTGGTGGCCTTGACCTCTGGCTCATTGCGGTAGTAAATGTAGAGGATGAGAGTGAGAGTTATGAGTATGCTGCACACTATTGCTTCCAGGACTCCTAGCCAGGCTGGGTACACTGTGTTCAACATCACTGGTAGTCTTCCTGCAGGCAGCTGATCCTCTTGGAGCCAACTGTTCTGCAACACTGTATTATTGTAAACTGTGGCTACTGTAGAGGGAGTAGCATTTATCAGCTGAATAAAGTAGACGTGAGGAAAGTCCTCTTGGATGCTGAGTAAGGTATTGTTTGTAGGTATTATAGGAATGGTCATTTTCAACAGAGCACTCTGAATGTCTACATTTAGTTTAGCTGCAGTCACAGTAGCTTTCTGTAGCATTAGAATAGCAGTGTTTGCAAGACTAGCTTCAGTAGTAGGACTAGTGTAGTAGGTAGGGAAAACAGTTCTTTCTAGGTAGCTGTAAGAACCAGCACAGGTGGGTAATACATTTATGTCAGGCACACTGTATCCATAGAGCAGCCAGCCATAGTCAGGCCATGTCATTCCTCTCTTGTAAGCAGCACACAGGAGGCGAGGAGCCGCATTGGTCAGTAATACAAATACTTTGATTTTGGTCTCTTCCACTTCATTCAATAGCTGCTGGAGATTTTGTTGAACTAATTCTATGTGAACTAGTACAGATATTTTTTTAGCAACATGCTTCATGTAATCAGCGATTCTTGTCCCGAGCATACTATTGCTATCAATAATTAGTCCAATTCTGTTCCAATTCAAGGATTTATACAAGGTTAAAAACTGATCGATGACATTATTAAATATTGGCACAAAGTGTAGAGCTTGATGAACTTTTGTAGTCTTAGTAATATCTATAGACACTGTCAGGACATCTTTATGGCATTGTTTCAAGATGGACTGCAACATTAGGCATTCTCTGATGCATCTGCTGCTTACTAAAGCAAAATGAAATGAAACGTTATGTTCTATAGACTCGGACTCACAATGGTATAGGTACGGGGTTAGTCGTTCTATTCCAGACACTATCACGCTCCCTCCTGTACTGAACTCATTGCAATTAGTGGCATCCAGCTGTAATAAATTAACAGGTTCCGGTGTTGTAAAATACAGGTGATGATTTTGATGCATGTAGTCGTTAACATAACTGGAATTCTCCACTAAAATAACTAGTCTACCGTGTATTCCATATGGTCTTGCAATGATAGGTAGAATCACCAATACACAAATTGGATATAACATTAGTTTAAAGTTGCTGTCTGGATCTTTAAAGTGGATGACATGCATGCTTTTTTAAAGTGATCTGTTGTTATTTGGGAATTATTTATCAAAGCAAGTATTATGGATAATGATCATGTTAATAATAATTTGGTTATCTATCTATTTCAATATGAGGATGTCTCTCAAAGGTTTTGAAAAAAAAATTTATGATTTTAAACTAAACACTATTATATTCCATTAAGAACAAGATTAACACTTTTGGGGTAATTGTGAGAGTAGAGGGAGTTTATTAATACTGTGGAAGTTTGTAATGGCTTAACATGTTACTTATTTAGTTTTCACAAAAACAATTCAGTTTTGAAATACATGTAGGAATAGTTTAAAAGTCTTACATTTTAGTGGGCATACATTTATCTTGTACAATAATCAATAGGCATGTACACAATTATTTTAGCTGGTTAAAATAAAAAATAAGAAAAAAAAACTAAGAAATGTCAAGTCGATAGGTCGATGCATCAACTATGTTGCTACTTAATTTTATATTGTGTGTTTTTAGGGTATTGAGCCTGATGAGTTTTGGGAATACTTGGGTGGACCGCCGGAAGAAGAACTTCCTGTAAGTTTTACAATTTCATAATTATTAGAAAACTTTGGTTATGCTAAATGTGAATTTAAATATTCCCATTTCTGTGAACTAAACAGACATTTTAATTGAATGTTGTCTAATTTTGTCATGTCATTGAGGTGCTCAACCCCTAAGTTGTTTATACACTGAATATATCGTCCTATACCACTGATGCAGCATCTTTCCACTGGAAGTAATATTTTATCAATTAGTCAGAAAGAGTACTTTATATCAATACAATAAGGCAAATCTATTGGAACCTGATGAAGTGAATGGGTAAAGCCTGGTCTCATTCAGTGGAAGACGACGTCTAATTTGTAGCTAAAATCAGGTGAAATCCGCAAAGAAATGACTGTAAAAAAGGGAAGGCTAAACTTTCAGGAAGCCTAGACTGAAACAGGGGAGAAATAGACAAAAATAAAGAGCTGAAGAGAGGAAAGGAGGAGCATAAGAAAAGCTGAGATGACTCAGGAAGAAAGAGAATGATGGGTGTGTGTATACATGAACAAAGAAAATTCAGTGAGATAAAAGCGACTGATATAACCAATTGAGTGGTACAAGATATCAACAATGATAAAAATACATTATGCAACGGCTGCAAGAGATAATACATCAAGTGCCAAAGTTAGTACCTCCAGACCTAAAAAAGATAGTTCATTAAGCACCACTGTGTGGTGGAGTACATACTTGCTAGTCATCAATAATATTATAGTTAAATGAAATACCAATATATCATAAACTAGTGAAGGGAGTAGGGAAGGTGAGTAAACTTGAAGACTTGTTTGTTATTTCACAACAACAGCATAATATTTTTAATGATAATCTCTGTAATGATGCTGAACAGTTTGAATTACTATTCAAAGTTTCGGCTAGTTACACAGGATATTATTTTATTCACTCAGTTGAAAGGCATTATAGAAGAGAAGCGGCAGCCAGTTTTATACAAGGCGGGGCTTGGTCAAGGCTACCTGGAGCTTCCTCAAGTTAATTTGCCTCAAGGTCAGCTCCATCAGTCTCTACTAAAGACCACAGAAGTCTTTATCTTGGATTGCCATACTGATATATTTGTTTGGTAAGATTTATACTAAATAATGTGGGGTTTCTGAGATACTATAGGTATTCTCATCCTGATTTGTTTGTTTGTTTGTTTGTTCATTTTGTGTGGGTAGCTTAACGGATGATGGGTTTAGAGTGAGAAATGTTATACTTGATTCAGTCATTCTCAATCTCAACTGAAATAACTATAACAATAGTAAATTTCTCGTTCTAACAGCCAATATTGTTTTAAAAATTAACCTGCTTCTTCAGGGGTCAACTGAGGTCAAACTCTCTGTGGTGACAATGTAAAGAGCAAGATAACCTGGGGGTACACTTACTGTTTATTATATCATGAAAGGTGATCTGCACGCAGCATAGACAGCCAGCATCCTGGAAGCTCTTAACCTATGTCTCTGTTAAACTTATTGTTGTCTGGTGTCATCTGTATGTGTAGATCTTTAACTCACGATTCTATCAAGGGAAGAGGCTAAATTAAGAGATGAATTAACTGTTTTGAAGTACACACAATTACAAACATTCAGCAACAACAAAGTGGCTCTGTCCTTACAACTCTTACTCTTCCCATTTAATGGGGTGATTTTGCTGCTAAGCATGTTAAGCAATGGCTGAAACCGTCTCATCACCTCTCTTGCAAGCATCCTGATGTTCTTTCACTCTTTGCTCAAGCCTTCTAGTTGTTTCACCTAACTTTACCACAACTGTACATATTCATTGTTGAGCTATATTTTATATCAAACCTGTAGCTGTGTATGTGCATGAAGATTCTGGAAAGGGATTAAACTTCAATGAACTTAGAACAAACTCGAATGGATATACTAACTGATTTTTCTTATGGAGTCAAATAAGCTATTAAGAGTTTAATTATGTGATATCCGCTACACTGAAAATTACTAAACTCATTATCTTTACCAGCTGTAGTAAACTGATGATGTTGTTCACAATATTCTCAATCACGTTACTAAACATTACTCCACAAATCATTCCCAAATTGTTTATTTTGACTCCATGTTGACAGAAAAATCAGTAATTATATCATATCAAGTAATTTCAGTTTTTGCTCTGAGTTCATTGAAGTTTGAATGCACTTTGCCTAATGTTTTTATTGCTTACTTATAATCTGCATAAAGGTTTAAAGTGAGAAGCGTACTACATTATGTAATATTTAGTTGCCTTTACCTCAAAAGTATTGCCAATGTTGGAGTTATAGCGATGTTCGAAAGAAGTCTACTGGGTTGTATTAAGTTGATAGTATTTTCTGGATACTATCAAGTTTTAGGAGCAGTCGTATCTCATCCTAATTTTGTTCCTCAGGAGTTGCATACCTCTCGTCAAGATTGTGACTCTAAGGGAGCTTCTTTATTTTGTCGAAACTCTAGTCTAGATATTGATATTGAGGTTTGCCATTATTGTGTGAATGGAAGTGCTGTATGTAGCAGCATACCTGATGAAGGCATTATCTGTAGGTATGGCCACGTTTACATTCGTGACTGTTACTGTGCTACTTATAATAATCAGACCAATACAATAGATGTGGGCAAATGTGTCTACAACTGTGAGAGGAAGAAAGTGGATACTGTGGACGATGGATATTCTAGACTCCCTCAAAATATTTCTGAATTAAATTCTGTCACGTGTGGAGATCTACACAGAGATAAGACTCTGTGTGGGAGGTGTGAAGACACGTATTATCCAATGGCGTTCTCTTACAATATGTCGTGTATTAAATGTGAGCAGACTCACTGGAATTGGTTAAAACTAGTCTTGTTTGTGTTTGTTCCACTAACAGTGTTTTGTTTCCTAATTATTATATTTAATATCAACATTACGTCTACTTATCTTCATGGATTCATTTTTTTCAGTCAAGCAGTATCTGTCCCTGCAATGTCGCGGGTCATTATTTTGTCCTTTAAAGGACAGTCTAAATATTTGACATTTATAAAGATTTTAGGCTCTTTTTTCAGTATTTGGAATTTGGACATTTTAAGGGCTTTTAGCCCTCCTATGTGCCTTCATATCAATTCCTTAGATATTTTGGCATTGGATATTGTCATTGGACTGTATCCATTGATGCTAGTAGTAATTACACATTTTATGATTTCACTGTGCGATAGACGATTCAAAATATTAAGAGTCACTTCAAAAGCACTTCTGAATGTATTGCCTCAATTGCGGATCTACTTCAACAAATATTCCGTTATAGATTCATTTGCCACTTTCTTTGTTTTATCCAACGTAAAGTTTATGAGTGTTTGCTTTGATATGCTTGATTCAATAATTATATATAAAGTTCCTTTTAGTCTGGACGTATACCACAAATATGGATTGTACTACGATGCATCTTCAACAATATATAGCAGAGCAGTGCGGGCAGTTGTGACTCATTTGGTGCTGATTGTATTTACTATTTTCCCAATACTGCTGTTATTACTGTATCCATTCAAATTCTTTCACAGGCTCTTGAATATGATTCCATTGCGATGGCATGTTCTGCACACATTTGTCGATGTCTTTCAAGGTGGCTATAAGAATAGAGCAGATGGACAGACTTGGGATTTCAGATGGTTTTCTTCATTATTTTTAATTCTTCGGCTTCTGGTTTATGTAACTTATGCAATTACCTTATCTTCAGTCTTCTTTAGTTATGCTAGCATGTTGACAGTGGTAATTGTTATTTTGTTAATAATACTACAGCCATTTAAGAATCAACAAGATGGTTGCATTAACTCCTGCTTTCTTTTGTTGCTGTCTTTGTGGTACATTAGTGTTATCGGAATGAACCTTGCTCAGAGTATTGATGTTGCTTTGTTCTTTTATGGTTTATGTGCTGTGATTGCTATACTGCCGGTGATTTTCCTTTCAGTATTGTCACTAATCTGGTTTATCAACCAGATTCTTAATACTGGCACAAAAGCTCATTAAAAATGCAACATTTTACTGGATTTTAACAGAATTGCACTCTTTTATATTGTATTCAGACTTTTTTCTTGCTCTCTTTTATTAATTTTGTAAACCAGAATATTTTTGAAGAATTTTCTGTAATTACTAAAGCACTTAGTAAGAGTGGTAACATTTATAGGTAGGCACCAGCAGTTTAAATTACTTGATGAGGTTTGAGGGGTATTCATGAGCTGTATGGAAAAAAAAAAAATAGGATGAGCTCAATGCACAAACACACTCACACACTAGCACCATATTTCCCTCTATATTGACAATTATCATATGCATCATTTAATTAGTGAAAAATGTCTATTGTTTATTCAGCAATAAAAAATATAGAGATAGGATTTGGCTAATTTTTTTTTAGTAGTACATGTAGTTTGTGTTATGCTCTTAGCATATCTTATTATTGCATGAATCTAATGTAAAGGGAAGTCTATATAAGAAGAGATGAATTATTTGTATTGACATCTGCTACAAACTGGGCTTCCTAAACAGGTTGACTTTGGGCCTGTCTTTGGATTATAGCTTAAAGCTGTGAGAGAGACACTAAACAACTATTTTCAGCCAGCAGCATTCAAGTATAACTAGAACTCACATACTGGCTATCTAAAGGAGCTAGCTATTGATAAGGAAACCCCCTTTTAACTACTACACAATGAGACTTAAAACTCTGGATGAGCCACAAGATCTAACTAATTGTACTTACAAGCTCTCCTAAACTTCTACAACCAGCAGCTTAAGTATGACCCTTTTATTCTACTTCAATTGGCTTATTCGGTGCTGCAGAAGTAACGTCCAAGGTAAGTATGTGAATTGGCATTCACAAGCAATTGGTTAATACAGTCAAGTCACGTTATTATAAATACCTTCACATGTGATGCAGATGTGTAGCCTCACGGCTGTTACTTTCAGTTGTGAAGATTGTGATAGTTTTAAGTAAATGTTATGCCAAAGGCTTTTTAAGATAGACTAAGTTGTTTATGTTATTTTATCATTTGTGTGAAAACAATGTAGATTTATATACTGTAGATTTTTGATATCCATTCTGGTAACTTTTAACGGCAGATGGTTGTGGCTTTTTAGTAGGAGAAAATAGGAGAAAGATTGAGATACCCTTCACTCTGATACTATGGCAAATGCTGAAGTTTTATTTTTGTTTAAAGTGATTCACCTGTTGTTAGTGTTTTCTGGTTACTATCAAACAGTTAGTTCTTCTTCTTCAGGTGTGAGTTTAGTTTCACAAGAGTTGAATGGCTCTAGCCAGGCTTGTGAATTGGTGGAAGTCTCTTTATTTTGTCAAAACCCAATTGATAAGAAGGTTTGTCATTATTGTGTCAATGGAAGTGCTGTATGTAACAGAATACCTAAAGATGGCCTGGTCTGTAGGTATGGCCACGTTTACATTCGTGACTGTTACTGTGCTACTTATAATAATCAGACCAATACAATAGATGTGGGGAAATGTGTCTACAACTGTGAGAGGAAGAAAGTGGATACTGTGGACGATGGATATTCTAGACTCCCTCAAAATATTTCTGAATTAAATTCTGTCACGTGTGGAGATTTACACAGAGATAAGACTCTGTGTGGGAGGTGTGAAGACACATATTATCCAATGGCGTTCTCTTACAATATGTCGTGTGTTAAATGTGAGCAGACTCACTGGAATTGGTTAAAACTAGTCTTGTTTGTGTTTGTTCCACTAACAGTGTTTTGTTTCCTAATTATTATATTTAATATCAACATCGCATCTACTTATCTTCATGGATTCATATTTTTCAGTCAAGCAGTGTCTGCCCCAGCTTTGTCAAGAGTTCTTATACTGGCCTTTAAGGGGACACCAAATTTTTTGACAATTACTAAAATTTTACTTTCCTTTTATAACATCTGGAATTTGGATATCTTAAGAGCATTTAGCCCTCCTATGTGCATTCACATCAATTCTCTGGATATTTTGTTTTTAGATTTAGTGATTGGACTATACCCGTTACTACTAGTGATAATTACTCATTATATGATTTTGCTGTATGATAGGAGATATACAATATTGACTATACCTTGGAAACCTTTTGGTTACTTACTCTCTCAGTTACATGGCTGTTTGAACTTTAAAACTTCCATCATTGATTCTTTTGGCACAGTCTTTGTTTTGTCTAATATAAAGTTAATGAGTCTGTGTTTTGATATGCTTGCTTCAACTCAGTTATACGAAGTCACTTCTTCTGGTAATATTCACCTCAAGTATGGGTTATATTACGATGCTTCTACAGAAGTGTATAGCAACATAGCACGTGCTATTGCTACTCATCTTGTCCTGACTGTCTTTGCATTTTTCCCAATTCTTCTGTTATTGTTGTATCCATTCGATTTATTCCAAAAGCTTTTAAACATCATACCATTGCGATGGCATGTTCTTCACACATTTGTCGATGTCTTTCAAGGTGGCTATAAGAATAGAGCAGATGGACAGACTTGGGATTTCAGATGGTTTTCTTCTTTTTTTCTAATTCTTAGGTTCCTTGTGTTCGTTTTATACGGAATAACTTTGTCAGAAGTCTTTTTCAGCTTTGCAGCAATGTTATCCATTTCTGTCACTATATTATTGATAGTATTCCAGCCTTTTAAACGGAATCAAGACAATTATATTAACTCCTTCTTCCTTCTACTGTTATCATTGTTGTACACCAGTGTAATGGGAATAGATTTTGCTCAAAGAGATGATGTCAATATTATTGCTTTTTTTTATATTTTAAGTTTTATCATTGGTATCGTACCATTAATATTCATTTACTTGTTGGCATCACCAGAAAAATGAAGTTGGTGTCAATATAGAAGGACTTAATTTTATATGGCATTTATATGGTATTTTTCTGCGTTTGATTTCTATTATTATGCACTTGTGTACCTTATCATATTTCACTGAATATAGACGTCTTTTTTCCTTAACTACTCTGAGGACTGTGTGAGGGTGTGGTTTATTCAAGGGTGTGGTCTATTTGCTTCACCAATATTGTGAGGGAGTTATGGTGCATAACTCCCTGAAGAAAGGCTACTTTTACTTTCACTGTTGATTACGATGTGTATTTATGCAAAATATTTTGGGAACTGTAAACATTGAAATGTGTATAAATGTTTGAAAACAATAATCGTGTTGTTAAGTTGATTTGGGAGAGCAAAGAAAGTTACATATCTCGCGTGGCTATTTTTGTGTTGCTTACCAGGCTGAACGAGTAAACAACTTTCTTCAGTCTACATATTTTGTTTCAATCAATTTGACATAATTTTCGATTATTTTATGTTTGCACCAAATATCCCAAAGTTTCCATGAACGGCAGGTAAACAATGTATAGCTGATAACAAAAATAATCCATCTACAACTTTGGGATAGGAATTCGGTTGAACTCAAAAGCTTTAGAATTCTATGTGCACATAAATTCAATTCAATACTGTCATGCACTTTATGTACATGTACGTATGTGTGTTTGGGTGTGTGCGTGTGTGTTGGACAGGATTGGAAGAAAATCTCAAAGATTGGTGAGAGCGGCTGCCCTGAAACTGGCTCAGGAGTTGCTGGAGATTGTCAAGAGACCGTGGACAGTTGCTGTCGTGACCAGATGTCAGGAAGGGTGAGTGCATTCATTGTTATTTGTTAATCAATACAGTACTATAAGTTGCTTTATTTTTTTTTTGAATAGGTTAAAGTAGCATTGGTCATGTGTAAATTTTTATTAATTAATTATTTGTCACAGTGTGATTGCATCTCGTGAGTGCAGTCTCTTTTTATTACATATGTTCGTTAAGCTTAATAGAACAATTGTATATTGTAATTTGAAATCACCATACTTCTTTTCATTATTTAACTCACAAATGTTCAAGTTCTTATGTGCTCATAGCTCTACAAAGTTAAGTAACATTTGTATGAGTAATAGCACCGTGCTATTAATTCCAAAGAGCACAGGTTACCCGTGCTATCACTTGCTAATAGTAGGTCAGCTTTTTTTTTTTAATCATTTGCACTGCAGCTATGCTGTATTGTCCACACTATCTCTTGGATTTCAGGATTAGCTTCCTCCAGAAATTTGTTCTCATATGGCTCCTCCAAATCTGTCGAACTAATTCTGTTTAGTACAAAGAGAAACTGCTCGAATTGTATGTTTCCAAGGCTAGAACTGCACGGATATGCATTTACCCGTACTATTTCATTTAGCTACTGTGGTATTTCACTTAGTTCCTATGCTATTTCACTTTCCGTGTGTGATTTCTGATAAAACAGCGATTTTCCCCATACATTTTTTAATGGGCAATATATGCGCCATACTATTATTTACCTAAAAGAAAGGATAATGGAGCCACATTCTGTTTATTTTATGTAATCATTGTTGTGTTGCCATTTATATATTGCAGGACAGAACCTCAGATATTCAGCTGCAGGTTTACCACCTGGGATGAAGTGCTTGGTGTTGACTATACCAAGACCCCACAGCTGCTTGAGAAACATGCCATTGCCAAGGCAAGTGCCAATCATTGCACTGTAGATTGCTGGCAAGTCATTCATGAAATTGTTGAGCTTGTGATTTTTTTTTTCCAGAAAAAGAATCCTCAAGGAGAAGTAGAGAAGCAGGCAGCCAAGGTGGATCTATCTCCACTCTTCCTCCCTAGAGAGTTGCCCTTGTCTAGTAGAGAAGCAGTAAGATTTTTAAAGCTATGAGTAGTATTTACTTTTTTGAAGATTTAGGATAAGAGACCAATATGAAGATAAAAACATTGATTGATTGTCAACTAAGTAACTTAAGTTTGTCAGGGCTGACTTTTTATTGATGAGAAATGCACTGTGTGAAAATATGCTTGTTTGTCAGTAGTAACGACAACGATGGTATATACAAGATGGGATGTTTTGTAAAGCATCGTCATGATTTGGTTAGGTAAAGCATTGTCATGACTTGTTTAGGTAAAGCATTATCATGACTTGGTTAGGTAAACACCGTCATGACTTGGTTAGGTAAACACCGTCATGACTTGGTTAGGTAAACACCGTCATGACTTGGTTAGGTAAACATCATCATGACTTGGTTAGGTAAAGCATTGTCATGACTTGGTTAGGTAAAGCATTGTCATGACTTGGTTAGGTAAACATCATCATGACTTGGTTAGGTAAACATTGTCATGGCTTGGTTAGGTAACACCGTCGTGCCTTCGTTAGGTAAAGCATCGTCATGACGACTTGGTTATGTATAGCAGCACATCATGTCTTGGCTAGGTAAAGCATTGTCATGACCTGAATGGGTAAAGCATCATCACATCCAGTAGGAAACAACGACTATTGTAGCTAAAAGCAGGTGAAATCGGCGAGGAAAAGACTGTGAAAGTTTCTAAAGGGAAATCAATAGTTTGTCAAAGCACAAGTCTACAATCATATTACATAATGTAATATTGAAATGAAAAAGAAGTCATTGTCTTGCGGTAGAGTATCGGCTCGGCTAATAGTGCACCAAATTGCGGAGCTCCAACTTACTGCACTGCTCCAAAAAAGTGCTACGAAGTTCTATAACTAGCTTCTGATACTTCCTCCAGATTCACTCTAAAGTTAGTGAGTGGCACCTTCGGCAGGTACCTTGTTCTTGTGTTGTAGTGGAAAAGCCCCTGTAAGTATATAATAGTAGTAATCGTGCATAGCAACCATCAACAAAAAATTGCGTAGGCAGTGTGCGGCCACCCTTAATACATCCAAGATCTATAGTTTATATAGAAGTACAGAAAGGGAGAGAACCAGGAGAGTTCAATTCATTGAAGTATAAAGATGGCACAACAGAAAAGAATAGCAAAAATAATAATAACTGGTGGCTCATTGCTTGTGTTGAGATATTGCTGATCAATATCACCAGTTTGATCTGTTAACTTGAAGTGAAAATTACTTGACTAGATAGTCCTTCTAATCCAATATGGCCAGTAGTTTGTAACCATCCAATTTATATTTCAATTTTCAATTATCCCACCCATAGGAGCTGTAGCTACAACTGACAATGTAGGTAAGGAGAAAAGTACAAATAATAACTTACAGTCCCTCTCCCCTCCCGTTGGGAATTTATTTCTAAAGATACTAACCCATATGCATACATGTCGTTTTTGGCATTGGCAAGTATGCAACAAGTCAGTCATTGATTGTGTGGCTACAGAATGAAAACATGATGAAGTGGAACTCTCAACTACTAACCATGCGTTGCTGCATTATAGAAGGCAAGAAGTTCTCCATACTTCCAAATGTAGAGAAAGGTATTTTTGGATGTTTACTGACAGCTAGACATCTTTCTATTGTTCTACATAGGTCATTTCTATTCTGCTGAGTGTTACTTTTTCCTGTGCCGCTATGCTATTCCAACTGAAGAAAAAGAATCAATGGGTAAGTGCATTCTGTGTGTGTGTGTGTGTGTGTGTGTGTGTGTGTGTGTGTGTGTGTGTGTGTGTGTGTGTATGTGTAGTAAGAACTTTAAGCCTATCTTTCACTTTTATTTGTGTGTGTTTATGTGAGCATAGAGGAGGAGGAAGGTGATGAAGAGGGAGATGGAGAAGAGGAGGAACAGGATGTAATCACAGTGGTGTATTTCTGGGAGGGTAGACATGCCAACAGCATGGGATGGCTTCACTTCACTCACGGGTCAGTGTGTATGTCACTCTTCTCTTTGTAATCTGATGATTCTACCAAATTATTTGAAATTGTGATATTTTGGTAATAGCTAATATTGCCTTGTGGATGTTTTTTTTTTCTTTTTTTTTTCCCTTCCTTTTTTGCTAGCATTCAGAAGCAATTGGAACGAGCTATGGAGGGACCTATAGATGTGATTAGGATCAAGCAACAGCAGGAGGACTTGAAATTTCTCTCACACTTCGGAGGAAAATTTATTGTTCATAGAGTACGTGTGTATGAATGACTAACATTATGAATGCATCGACACATTCACTTTTGGTCACATGAGCACTTACTCTACTGTTACTATTCAATTTGTGTGACTTTGTCTTTTTATTGCGTAGGGTCATCGTATGTCAGACAATAGGAACAGTTCTCCATCTTTGTATCAGATCAGAGCAGCTAGCAGTACCAAGCTCTGTCGCAGGGTAGTGCAAGTCCCTGCAGAACCAAGATCTCTGAACTCTTGTTTTTGGTAAGGATCAACGCAGCTACTTTCTTCTCTTAGCCGTGCTACATATTAAAATTACAATATTTATGTAATTGGAAGCATCTCTTGTCTGTATTAAAATTTATAAATGATTTCGCTTTGGCCCTATTTCTTGTTGAAGTATAGGAAATGGTCAGTTATTTATCCAACTATGTAAGCCAAAGAATTTTAAAGCTATATGGATTATTATAATTTTTTTTTTACTTTTCAATATAGAACATGTATTGGCACACATGCTACTAGAAATATTGGATGTCAATTCCATTTTTTATTCATAACACTAAGTAACAGTGCTATTATTTCATTTCTCAAGCATCCTTCTACCTCTTCTGTGATTTTTCCTTTTCTTGAATGTTAATATAAATGATATACTGTGCACCACAAATTGCTAATTCCCTTGAATTTATTTTACATGATGTCTATGGTTATTAAACTCAGAATCATGTTAACACTACTAAATCACCACTGGTGTAAGCCTTCAGAGCTTTCAGTTTCAGGTTCTGTTGCAAATTGTGTGTTGCTGCTGTTTTTTTTGTTTTTTTTGTTGTTTTTTTTGTTTGTTGTTGTTTTTTAAGTGAGTAAGAGTGCTAAGGATAAACGGACCAGTTAGGTAAATATATCAAATACACATCATAATGTTTGCCAAAATAGTTTCACTTCTGTTGATAAGATAAAATTTGTGCAAGTAAAATTGATTTATTTTCCCACAGCCATATTCTGAAGGTACCTTTTGAAGGCAGTGAAGGATCTGGTATAGTGTATATCTGGATAGGAGAAGAGACAACGCAAGAAGAAGCTATTCATGCTGAGCAGATGGGAAGAACCATGTTTGAGGTAAAACGTGCCCAGGAATAATAATAAATCTTACTTACTTTTACTTACAATATTTGCAGTCAAGCTACTCCAATGTGGTAGTTCGGGAAGGATCAGAGCCTGAGAATTTCTTTTGGGTAGCATTGGGAGGAAAAGGCTCATATGAAACTGTAAGTCGATTAAAAAGAAATTGTTAAAACAAATGCTGATAATGAAATAATGTGCTACAGATGTGGAAATAATATGCTACATAAGTTACTTTATGTAATGTGTGATGTGTTCATTTATAGAATGCAGATTTCATGCAATCAAGCCGTTTGTTCCGATGCTCAAATGAAAAAGGCTTTTTTGCAGTGTCAGAGAAATGTTCAGATTTCTGTCAGGTAACTTGTTCATTTACATACATGTACTTATTATTATTGGCATGTCTGTAAACTAAACTAAAACTACATGGTATTACTTTATATAGGAGGACTTGTCAGATGAAGATGTCATGATGTTAGACAATGGCTCAGAAGTTTTCTTGTGGTTTGGGAAGAATTCTAGTGAAATGGAGAAGAAATTGGCATTGAAGAGTGCTCAGGTATGCATTTTTTATTTTGAGGTAGTCAAAAATAGTTAGTCCAATTATGTGGGGACAGTATAGTATAAGGGGGAATAGTATAGTTTAAGTTTTTTTTAGAAAGCTGAGACTGACATATATAGGGTATAATTTTGTTCTACAGCTGCCAGAACTTGCCCTTCTTAATGTATTTCACTTATAAATAAATAGAAATTTTTTTTTAACATTTGTATAAAATCACTACAACAGTCATATTACACTCAGTGTGCATGTATAAAACTGGTTTGTCTGTCAATTTGGATTTAATGTGCCAGAATTTTTTTTTATTGCACTCTGTTCTTATCAAGATTTGCCAGAGTAAGAGCTTAAAGTCATGTTGTGATCTTATTATTTGTTAATAATTGGTCACCCTTCATGCTAACTGACATTCAGTATCCGGATAAGTTTACTTTAGCAATAGCTATCTCACTCAGTAGTACTTCAAATTGTTGCTGTTTTTCTTTTTGTTCTCTGAGTGTAGGCTATGTATCAATAGTGTTTCATTCATGTAGTGCTCTAACCATTCCAATACTGACATCTTTTTGAAGGGAAGTTGTAAATATTTTATTATTTAGTTTATTTTGGATTAAAAGAATGACTGCTTTTTTTTTTCTTTTTTTTAAAATTTATTAATTTTTTTAAATATTTTCATAGCTATGGAGTCATTTATAAAATCTTATGATTGCAGATTTATATCAAGTTTTTAAACGATGAAGGAAAGCCTCGAAAATTTAAGCTGGCAAAACGTGGGAATGAGCCGTGGAATTTCAAGAAATGCTACCATGGATGGATGGACTGAAGTAACACAGTCAATGCAATGAATTCTACCAGCTAGATTAATAGTAGTTTCACTTCTCCTCCAATCAATACTCGTGATTGTAATTCATTAGTAAATAATTTTTATTCTTTAACATCAAAATAATAGACTATTACTTCTTTCAACTTCTCAATTATAATGTTTTATCTTCCATTTTTATGAAGAATAATTGCTATAAATTAAACTTTAGAGGTGAAAGAGGGAGGACTAAAATATTATGATCAATAAAAGTTCTTAGCATACTGTAGATTTAGAAGCTAATTGTAATGTTTAAATGTGTTCATTACAATGTTGTCTATATAGCTAATTACCTGTATTCTATTACATACCAACATTTACAGACCCTTATGGTTACATCATACACCAATGAAATTTTACTGCTAGGTCCCTGATATAGACCGGCTTCAATTAGACAAGTCTTTGGACTAATGCAATGCCAAATGTCGCATATCCAGACCTTTCATTATAATTAGTTACTGTATTAACACATAATGAGACTACTAAATTTTATGATAGCTGTGTGTATAATATGCACTCATCAGCTATCCATCACTTTGGTACTTGAAGGTAGCCAGGCTACGCAACAGACAAACCTGAAGATGCCCATTATTGCGCCGTAAAGAATTGATAAATAAATGTCTAAAACTCGGCCCAGTGAGGCGTGTCTAGAGAGGGCTGGATTGTATGTAGGTGCTATTTTTTTCAAAGTAATAGGACCACTGCCACAAGATGGTGCTATAGAGCTTACTCAACCATCATTTATGCAAAACCCACAGCACTAGCAGGCGACTCTCTGTTCAACATGTCAAAGTTTCCACAATGTGCAAAAGAGGTATTGAAAATTAATGTGATTGGTATGATGAGAAACACTCATGTTTGGTCTCTAAGTTTAGAAATACAGCAGTTAGCATGAAATTTTGCTTCTCCTTTTGATAATAATAAAGACCATTTTTATAGAGCTGAACAATCAGCTATAGCAAGTCATAATAACTTTGCCACAGGCATAGCTGTAGAACCCTTTACATTAAGTGGTCACACAGGTTGTAATATGTTGTAAACAAAACAAATTTACATCATCAGTACTCATGGAGTCCAAAAAATCATAGATATAACATTCATAAGATATTGGCTACATAAGTACTGCCAACACATGTAAATTGCTGTTAATGTAAAAAAAAAAAAATTAAACAAAAATAAAACACAGATTTAGCTACATCTTTCAAGTAAGAAAGAAAGTGCACACCAACTATCTAAGTAGAGCTAAGCTGTCTACTACGTCATCTTGCAATTTATTAGGTTTATCTTTTCAATATGGTATTTCCACAGATACAAAACAATCTTGGTGCGTGCTCAGTTTGTCTCTCATATGGCGATGTGCATCTGTTCAGTTTCCTATTTAGTACATATATTTTTGCTTTGAGCAGATGTTTAAATAAGATGGATGATAAATAACATGACAAAATTGATATTGGAAAATTAGTTCAGTGACGATAAGGATTATAATAACAAGTATGTTGGAGATTAGTTTAGTAGCCAATCGTGATGATTATTATAATAACAAGCACGACTGGTTAGTTAATGTATACCATACACATTAGTATTCGTAATGAAAGGCCAGAAAGTATGCACAATAGAAACATCCTAATTTGTATGTTTTTAATCATTAGTTAAAGAAAACAAGAAACGTGCAGCATTGTTGCTCCCCACCTCCTCCACACCATTTTTTTCAGCAGTAAGCTAGAAAGCATGACTGTATATAGTTTGAATTACAATTCAGAGAATGTATAAGCTATACAGGAGTTGGCTTAGTATTTATACAAGTGCCACAGGCACGAGTGTAAATACAGCCAAACAGACGAGCGATATTCCGTGGTATTGAAGGAATAATAAATGTATTATGTACTGCTTATGTGTGAATGACCCCAGCAATAACACCCCCCGTCACCTCTCCCATCCCTAAATCACACCCTTTCCCATCCCTAACCATATATTTCCACATCCTTTAATTGTCACGGATCAGCTAGAAAATTGAGGCTCCTTTAAAACGGGATATGTGACCATCCGAGAGGTGGACACTCCCCTAATTGTAGTGCTAACATCACAATGGGATTTGCCAAAGAAAGGATCAGCATGAAAAATTATTAACATCATTCATAGCCTATTTCCTGGTATGGCCACCATTTTTAGAAAAAAATTGTGTCAAGAAAAATTATTTGTACATTACACTAAAATTTCCTTGTAAGATTTGCTCATAACCATTCTGTGGAGTGCAAGCCATCATTAGTCCCAGTGATGCTCCTAGCACCTAAGAAATTAAAGTTCAGCTCCCATGGAAAATGAAGCACCAAAGGAATTAAGACCCAAAGTATAATTTATTTGGTGTATCAATAATGTTGATATATATAGCTCATGCAAATCGATTTGGCTCGTGCATTGTAGTTCATGTAATGAAACAATAGATGTAAATGCTGTCTTCATAAGAAAGCACGCAAGAGACACACCTACCTGGGGGAACTCCAACAGGCAAACCACCACCGAGACTATGGAGCAAAACTTCCTCAGGCAGGGTCAAGAAACTATTAATTGCTCAAGTGAGTACGGCGCGACAATAGGGGCGTTACCAACAATCGATAACGATCTTACGGCCAAAAAAACAACTACGTTTTACTGCAAATAAATGAAGTGCAAAATTTTGATGCTTGTTTTCAATCTTTTTGGGGAGGCCTCCATCTTGGGATCAACATTTTGTTGTGTGACGGAATGACAGACTGACTGACTGACTGACTGACCAACAACCTGTGTAACTCTTCTCGGGCATGGGCGCTGAGACTTAATGAAGTCATTTGCGCTTGAATTTCATCAAAATGGCATTAGCTTGACTCAATTCACTGTAGAACTTAACCATTTCCGTTCATAAGTCCCAATGGTGTTCATCCTCGCAGCAATATTGGAACTCTGACGTAATTTTCCATTGAAATTTTAGTTGCTGAGACTGACCTGTTTCCCCTTTTGGTAATAAAATCATTTCGGGGGAATTGCCTCCTAGCTAGTGATTTGCTTAAAAACGTAGTTTTGTTAGATTTATAGTAGTCGGTGGAACAACTTAATACAGTAATAGCTATGCTAAAGAGTATGTGCAAAAACCTAGCACTATTCAGTCACATTTTAATTTTGTGCTTCAGTACTACTTTCGGTCTGAATTCTAGTTCTTTCATAATGAATAACTCAATTCAGGAATGTGATATCATGGGAGTTCACCTGTTTTGCAGAGACTTGGCTCCTGAAATGGATGAGGTTTGCCACTTTTGTGCTAATAAAACTTCAGTATGTCATGGAAGAATACGTAATAATGGCCTGGTTTGTAGGTATGGCAATGTTTACATTCGTAAATGTTACTGTGCTACTTATAATAATAAGAGAAACTTAATAGAATTTGGAAAATGTATCTATAGCTGTAAAAAAAATAAAATCGAATATCTAGAATTAGATGATGGATATTCCAAACTTCCACAGAATATTTCTGAACTAAATGATCACATGTGTGGTGATCTGCACAGAGATGGGACTCTTTGTGGGAGGTGTGAAGACACGTATTATCCAATGGCGTTTTCTTACAATATGTCGTGTGTTAAATGTGAGCAGACTCACTGGAATTGGCTAAAACTAGTCTCATTTGTGTTTGTTCCACTAACAGTGTTTTGCTTCTTAATTATTCTATTTAATATCAACATCACATCTACTTATCTTCATGGGTTTATACTTTTTAGTCAAGCAGTATCCATGCCTGCAATGTCACGAGCTGTCTTGCTGGCTCTTAAAGGCAATCCAAAGGTTTTACTACTTGTTAAAGTTTTAGGATCAGTTTTTAGCATCTGGAATTTAGATATTTTAAGAATGTTTAGTCCCATTATCTGTTTTCACATGAAATATATTAACATTTTGTCATTGGATCTTATCATTGGTTTGTATCCTTTAGTACTGGTAATAATTACATATTTTATGATTTCATTGTATGATAAAAAGTACACAATTGTAAGACTTTTGTGGAAACCATTCAGTCACTTGTTGTCTCGATTTCATCACTATTTTAAAGTTAAAACTTCAATTATTGATTCATTTGCCACTGTCTTAGTTTTATCAAATGTAAAATGTATGAGTGTTTGTTTTGATATGCTTGCTTTCGTCAAGGTATTCGAACTTTCTTCATCGGACACAGTTCATCGAGAATATAAATTACTTTATGATGCAACCTCAATTGCGTACAGCCATAAACTTCGAGTAGTTATTATTCATATAGTGCTATTTGTGTTTATTATTTTCCCAATAATTCTATTGTTGTTGTATCCTTTCAAATGGTTTCACAAATTTTTAAATGTCATACCATTGCGATGGCATAGACTTCACACTTTTGTGGATGTGTTTCAAGGAGGATTTAAAAATGGAATTGGCAGTAAAACTAGAGATTTTCGATGGTTTTCTGTTTTGTTCTTAATTATCCGTTTACTTGCTTTCATTATTTATGTGATGACTTTGTCTTCAATTTTTTTCTGCTATGTGTCAATGATATCAATTTTTGTTATCATACTATTAATAAATATGCAACCATTCAGAAGTGAACAAGAAAATTATATCAACATAGGCTTTCTTCTACTGCTTTCAGTGTGGTATGCTGGAGTCACAGGAACAGATATTGCTCAATTTGTAGATGTTAATATGATTCCAGTTTTTCATGGCTTCTGTTCAATTGCAGGTATATTACCAGTAATTTTTATCTTAGGTTTGCTATTGTACTGGATCAACAAACAAACAATGTTTATTTAAACTGCTGCAAGGATTATTACATAAATCACAACATTAATCAGATTTATTCCAAATTAGCTATATTTATTGAGATTATTTTTAACTCCTTGTTTATAATGTTATATGAGGTATATTATGTTGTATTAAAGATAATTTTTTTTTATTATTATGGATACCAATTGAAGAAATAAAACACTATGCTTGAATTGCTTATTGTATTTATATAATGAATAGTATAAAATGTAACCTATTCTTTTTGATTACTCTATTCAATAACACATCAGTGTAACACTATTCTTTTCTATTCTATAAGTAAAGCCATAGTTATGACTATAAGAATTGGCAATTTTAATTTATGTAGCATTGGAACTTGCACTAAAAAGCTATGTTAAGTGGCTTAAGGAAGTGATCGTAATTATTGATCAATATAATTTGAGTTCTTTTAGCCACTCAAACATGTGCAGTACCACAGAGAAAAAAGGAAACATACAAAAATTTAAAGTTTCTTTCTTCTCCAGATTTGTTTCTTGGTGCTTGATAGCTAGATATTTTCCTTTTACATTTGTAATATAAAATAGTATTAAATAAGTAGGGATAGTGTCACAGCAACTACTGGAGCTGTGAAGTAGGGATAGTAAAAATCTAATAGAGAATTCAAATTATATTTACAATTGGTGGAGGAACACATTATTTATATGAGCCACCAACAGTTTCAAATAGACTATGCTACACATAATTATGGTCCTAGGTCATTTTTTCTTTGCTAATGTGCTTGATGTGAACATTGCCTAAGCTTATTGTAATATGTGTGCATTGGACATTTTAGTAATCTAACTCCGGATTCGTAAACATGCCCAAATTCCAATGTTGTGTACTTACTATTCCACTGCCTGTACAATCTCATGCTTTCAAGTCTTTATGTACAGAAATTGTGCTTCAATACTTGTGAACCGACCCATTTAACAGATCAATAGCTAGCATATACTAGAGATCAATGCGGTGACTTTGAATAATTTGCAGGATGAACAATAGTGGATAATTATTTATTTGACTACATAGGATTAAAGGTTTAGATCTCATTATATCTACTCATTTTCGCTATTAATTCAAACAAGACTTAACTTAAGGGAAAGACAACTCTGTTTGCTGGAAAATTATTACCAGTTTTGTTATACATTCCAGATATTAGGAGAGACCCCTTACCTCCCACCAATCTACAGCTGAAGTTTCATTTTCTGAGGATACATTACTAAGTCATAGGCGGAAGAACCAGGGGGGCCAAGGGGCCATGGCCCCCCCCCCCAGATTTCAATCAAGGTATTAATTATGTAGTAGCAGAAGGCAGTATCACTTGACCGCATTAGCACTTCTCTTCTTTCTTTTGTTTTGAGTCAATCAAAATGCATGAATTAACCACTTCAGCTGCCATGCATAACCACTTCAGCTGCCATGCATAACCACTTCAGCTGCCATGCATAACCGCTGAAACTATGGTTGCAGCTGGATTTTTTGCAGTCAGCAACCAGCTGCTTTTGCTAGTGACATTTTTCATGACTTGTTTATACATACGTATACAACTAGTTAAAATTGATTGAATTTTGATGCCATGTTTTCATTATTAATCACAACTCTATTGTTACATTGTTATATTGGGATTGGGGATTGGCCCCCCCAGGTAAATTTATGTTCCTCAGCCTATGTAAGTGATGTAGCAAGTGACACTGTTTAGTTATAGCACCTTGTGCCAGACTTTTTACCTATCACTGTAGGTAGAGTGTCTGAGGTAAAGTGACTAGCTATGAGAGATTGTCTAGCCGTGCCAGACCCTTACCGAACATAAGCTGGAAAGAAGTCCTCTCCACCAGCAGAGGGTTAACTGCAAGCCTACCATGACGCAAGTATACCAGTGTACTAATGTACTGGCATTGTAAGCATCGTTCATTGCAATCTAGTGAATGACAGTTACATTTCTACGCTTCTAATGAACTTATTTTATTGCTACTCTGTGCACATAATTTGTTGTATACCCACTGTGGATTAAAAAAAAACAACAGTAGCTGGTCTGAGGACTGGGGACAAAATGAATAAATTGGGGACTTTCTCGAAGTTCGTGATCAATTAAGGGGGCCATCAGTGTTTATCCTCTCGAAAAAGGGAACTAAGCAGTAACATCCTGAATTGCATGCTTCTGACTGACTTATGTGTAGGAGTAGCACTAGCTAGAGAAATTATTTTTTCCAGCAATGAATCATAATGAGAAACACAATACATAATTATCACACACAAAGAAAAAATCACGTGATATCATAGGGTAGCGTATGTCACAAAAATAACAGATGATGTCATAAGTGTTAAAAACAGTAAACCTGACTCAATGACTGTCTGATGAGCATGCTTGATTCTCCAACACTCTCCACGTGAAGGCAGACAGATTTTCAACAGAGAAGTTCTCGTGAGCGAGCCCTTTTGTTAAAATATTGGCTATAATGTCATTGATCTGACAGTACTGTAGTTCAATATTATTGTCTTGAGCTTTCTCTCGAACAAATTAATGATAACAATGCTTCATTTTGGTGTAAGAGTGTGGTTGGTGAGATGACAATAGCTGCTTGATTGTCCTCACAGATCAATGTTCATCCTACTTGCTCCTGACATAGGTCATTCATCAACCATCTCATCCAGGCAGCATCTTATGTTGCACCAGCTCAGGCAACATAGTCTGCTTCAACTCGATATAATGCCACTCAAGTCTGTTTTCTACTCTACCAGCTGACTATTGTTCTATCATAACAAAAAGATATCTAAATGAACACTTGTGGTCATTTATATTTCCCTCCCAATCAACATCAGAATAACCAGTTAAGATAGCTGTTTCATCTCCATTTTTTTGCATATTGAAGACCATTACTGAGAAAATATGCTTCGCAGCAACCCATTGCTCCAGTGTGGGCTTTGAACAAAATCTTGCTACATTTCCAATGGCAAACACTATATCTGGTCTTGTCCATCCATGCATAAATAATTATAACAAGATTGCTACTACTGACTGATATTTGTAATATCAACAGTGTCTGACTGTTTAGTAGCTTTAATCAGTTTGACTCCCATAACAATTGGTGTGTGGGCAGGTTTTGAATTTTCCATATCAAACTTCTGGAGAATTGCTTCAGTGTAAAATTTTTGGCAGAGTCGAAGCTTCGCTTTACGCACTAATTATAAAAAAATAGTGGATTCACCTAAGTCGTGAAATTAACTTCCAATGTCCACTTTCACTTGATCAATTTTTCCCTTGAGATTTCACTGCTATCAATGACAGCCACAATAATCTAACTATTTCTCATTAAAGTTGTATTGGTCACTTTCACTCTGTGTAAATCCCTTTGATTGGGATGTGAGTCCAGTGTTAGATTCCAACACCTGGAGGACTGTTTAAGCCAATACAGACTTGTCTTAAGTAACACACCACATGTTCCTGGAAGAAAAATCCTACCAGGATGCACCTTTTGGAATTAACATCAAACTTCGTTCTCTCTTCTTTCCGAATGTGTACATAATCGTGACATCCAAAAATTCTCAGTCTTTCAACTTGTGGCATCATTTCCTCAGACAAGTCTTCGTAAGGAGTCATACCAGCCACTGCCTTGGTGAGGCTTCATGTTATGTGAGTATGTCCAGTCTACAGAGCATCTGCCCCAAGTGAGCATGGTAACTTGAGTTTACAAGCACCTTTAGCTCTGAGTTTTTTTAAAATATCCCATCCAGAGTACTGTGCAATTGAGAATATGCTGGATTATTCTTGGCTAGTATAGTTTAGCACTGAACATTGAATATAGCGTTTTAGGCGGATATTATTTTCCTTTTACTTTTCTCATTTCCACTGCGAATATTTTAAGCTAATGATTTAATGTTCTGGATCTTAACGGTCTAAAATATCTCTCGGACACTTTTCGCTATATTGTAGGTTGTGGCTTTCCATCCAAGTATTGAAGGTGGTCACGACCCATTTAGTTGCATCCTGAGTCTTCTTAGGAACGATCTTTAGAGACAGAGTCTTTATTTCTTTTTCAGAGCTCAGATAAAATCCGTTTTGGAGAACCAGCAGCATTGAGTTTTTTCACTACTTTCAAAACGGCCTAGACTGCAGTCATGGGCTTCATCTACTGGCGAAGGATGACCAGAACCTTCAGCTTCCAGAGGGAAATCCACTACATTATCGCTGAAAAAGTCGTTTGACACTGCCATGTCTGCTAAAATGCTGCTAAACAAAGTTACTAGTGGAAACTGGGAATGCGTAAACAGGATCTAAAATAGTTAGAGCACCATTGATAAAAGAATTTATCGGGATTGGAAACGCCCAGTAGCCAATACAACACGGGCGCAGTAACTATACGCGCGCGTATAGTTTTGTATATTTATTGTCTTTTTCTTTTTCTTTTTTCTTTTAACTTAAAAAAAAAAAAAAAAAAGTTATTTTTTCAGCTTCCTAAATATTTTTTCTGCTGCATTTAAAACTAGTGGTGTGCTTGAGCACAAATGGCGAGCGAGCCTTAAACTACACTATTGTTAAATTTGATTTTAACAACTAACAATCAAGCTATTAAAATAAAGTCGAGTTTTTAAATTACGTGTGAGGTAAAGGGGTTTCAATGTCATAGTAAACAGTTTGAATTGAAAAAGAAGCAACAAAATCAAATCACGTTATTTAAAATTTTCTTTGTGATATTCTTAATAGTAGTTGTAACGCCACAATACTTTCACACAACTGAACATACCTACGCAAGACTTACCTTCGTGGTTCGTCTAGTGGACAACGCATTTTTATGTAAATACTGTTTGAGTAGGGCTTATAACTGTGACAAATAGCGCATTAACTTACCACCGCCACTAACTCGAATAGAAATGGAGCTCCCATAAGATTTTGAGTTTAACTGCACCCGCAAAACAATTCAAAGCCGTAAACAATTCAATTTCTAAGGTGATATGGGTAATGGTCGCTAAACCGGAGGATTCTGTTTAGTGAAGTTTGGGACGGGGTCGAATGCGGAGCGAACACAAAAATACGGAGGGTCAAAGTACAAAATGACATACGTACGTCCATATATACTAGTGATGTGCTTGAGCACAAATGGCGAGCGAGCCTAAAGACTATACTATTTTTATATGAATGATTTTGACTTCTAACACTGAAGCTACTGAAAATAAGGTCCAGTTTTAAATTTCGCATACAGGGTAAAGGGATTTCAGTGCCATAGTAACAACTCTCTGCAACTGCTTGAATTGAAGGAAAAAAACAACAATAAAACAATATACGTTATTTAAAAGTTTTCTTTGTGATATTATTTAGCTAAGTAGCTAGTGGTTGTAACACACAATGCCTTGACACAACTGGAGATGCACCTACACAGACTTACCTTCGCGGTAGTCTAGTGGACAATCAAGTAAATACTGTTGCGCACGGCTTATAACCATGACAAAGAACGCATTGACTTACCACCGCCACTAACTCGAATAGAAATGGAAAGTCCTTTAAGTTTTCTAGTTTTAACTGCACCCGCAAAAGAATTCAAAACGGTAAATAATTCAATTTCTAGGGTGATACGGGTACTGATCGATAAACCAGAGGATCCTGTTTAGTGCAATTTGGGACGGGGTCGACCACATAACTAACACAAAAACGCGAGGGTCAAAGTACAAAATGACATACGTACGTCCAAACATATATACAAATAAACATCCCCGATTTTTTCATTTTTACCCCTGTAAGTGTCTCGCTCGCTACGCTCGCTCGCCAATAAATAAATAAACAAACATCCCCGATTTTTTGATTTTTACCCCTGTAAGTGTCTCGCTCGCTACGCTCGCTCGCCAATGATACCTAGTGACATAGAGACCATAGCTAATATCTGCACCACACGCCATAGGACCTGAATCAGAAGTTGGAGTCAGTAATAAGTCTTATACTAATGTTTTAGAAGTATATTCAATAGAGAGCACATGAAATTACTTAATGACCTTTGCAAGCAAGTAATTGTGCATTATTCATGAATGATCACAAATGACTAATTAATGTTCAAGGTTGCTCAGTTGCATTGTTGCAGTACACATAACAAATTTTATATGGATCTCTTATGCTGCTTAGAGCTTTTTTTTTAATATAAACATTCTGGGCATTTCCTTATACCATAATAGTAAATATAAGTGATCACAATCATAATGCTTATTGTATTTTTACTAGTACATTACACACAAGATTCAATTGTTATTATTGTATCAGTAACAGTTGGCTCTCTAGCAAAGGGATTGTAACACAAACACTACACACTTTAATTGAAGATTCTATTTCATTATGTTCATTGAAATGGTTCAGAACAGTGTATAGTTGTTTATTTAGGACTAGTTTGGCTTCAAACCTGCACCTTAATTTTCTTTTCCAGCCAGCTAAAGGGATTATGACAGTTTTGGTCGAATGACTGCAAAGGGTAGTAATTCTTTCAAGCACAAAAATTATTATACATTTGAAAATATCCAGAAGCCTTGAAGTAGTCATTCGCTCAGTTAGCTCGCCTTATGCAGCTCAGGGTAGGTAGCGTTGCAACCGCCCACTAATGTAACAAATGTTACACGCCTCGTTCTGTATTCTTTTATCAATGAGAGCAGGAGCTACTTGGTGGATTTAATGCACCCAGCGCACTCAGCCCCGATTTTCAATTGTGTTACCCCTGATAGTGTCTCGCTCGCTTCGCTAGCTCGTCAATTAGCAATTTCAGTTGTGAACTACATTCAGTATCTCTCAGGCCCTAAGTTGCCGTAGCTGCGCTGGGGATTCTACAACATAGAGCGTTTGGGACCCTAAATGCTGTAGTTCCCTGAATGCTATTAATCGGCGAGCGAGCGTAGCGAGCGAGACACTTACAGGGGTAAAAATGAAAAAATCGGGGATGTTTGTTTATTATCGAGCGAGCGAAGCGAGCGAGATACTATTAGGGGTGGATAATGCAAAATCGGGTATATGTTATATGTGTGTATGTATGGATGGTACGTATGCACTTTTAACGCGCGCGCTTCTAATTACGTAAGTTAGGTAAAGCGTTCCCAGTTCCAGTATTTTTCAATTAACGAGCGCGGAGAATCATACTGCACTGCCTTACGCAACTTTGTTTCAACCAAAAAGTTTACAGCTACTCTCTTCTTGAAACAATTGTGAAGTCTTTGTCAAGCTGCGCTTCTTTGTCACTGCTTTCGAAGTTTATTCAGGTAATTCTGTTAGTTTAGTCTGGGATCAGAGAATTTAGATTCTCTGATGCTAACTGAGAATGGAAAGGGTTACACTGTGCACTACAGTTAGATGTAATTTCTGTCCTATTTTTCTGTAAAAAGAGTCTGCTCGCTCGCCATGCATTTGCGCTATTCGAGCGCACCACTAGTTGGCGAGCGAGCCAAGCGAGCGAGACAGTATTAGGGGTGGATAATGCAAAATCGGGTATATGTTATATATATATAATATGTAAGTATGTATGGATGGTACGTATGCTCTTTAAACGAGCGCGGGGGGAACTTTTTTCTCCTAAAAACACGGCTATTTAGGCTTGACTCCAGTTTATTCTGAAACTACAGCATTAAGCAAACCTTACTTTATACTTAAGCTCCAAAGTATGAGAAAACTCCTGCTAAAACGTTTGTTTTCAAGACACAAAAAGTTGATTCGACCGGTTACTATGGCATTGAAGACCCTTTTCCAGACTTAATTTCAAAACTTCGCCGTTTTATGGGGGGATACGGAGTGCCGGTTGTTGGTTGTCAAGAGCCGTTGGTAGTCAGAATGCCGTAGTATTAATGCTATGGAAGCTACTACTTCTCGAGGGAAACTGAGATAAGTACGCAATTCCATATTTGTTAGCTAAATATGCAAAATTAACTCTGGCCTTTCTTTTTTGTAGCTAAGAGCTAGTCAACAGTGACTGGTAAATTCAAATAGTCAGATTAGCTCAAATTTGGTTCTACAAAAGTTACCACTGCTCAAGAAAATGAGGTAAGAAAGTAATTTTGTATTTGTGTGCTGAAATTGATTGTCTTTTGTTTTTTGTAGGTGAGAGCTGTTCAAGAGTTACTGGTGATTGAGATTATCAGAAAAAATTACATTTATCAAAAGTTACCATTAATCAGGTAAGAGAGTGATTTTGTATTTGTCTGCTATTATAGTGTTTGCATGAACTAAGCTAAAACATAGTAACAATACTTAGTTTTATGTTACCTAACATCAGGCTCGCTCGCCATTTGTGCTCAAGCACACCACTAGTTTATTTGTATATATGTTTGGACGTACGTATGTCATTTTTTACTTTGACCCTCGCGTTTTTGTGTTAGTTATGTGTTCGACCCCGTCCCAAATTGCACTAAACAGAATCCTCTGGTTTATCGATCAGTACCCGTATCACCCTAGAAATTGAATTGTTTACCGTTTTGAATTCTTTTGCGGGTGCAGTTAAAACTTGAAAACTTAAGGGACTTCCATTTCTATTCGAGTTAGTGGCGGTGGTAAGTCAATGCGCTCTTTGTCATGGTTATAACCCTTGCGCAACAGTATTTACTTGAAAATACATTGTCCACTAGACTACGGGAAGGTAAGTCTGTGTAGGTGCATGTCCAGTTGTGTCAAAGCATTGTGTGTTACAACCACTACTTAGCTAAAGAATATCACAAAGAAAACTTTTAAATAACGTGTATTGTTTTGTTGTTGTTTTTTCCTTTCAATTCAAGCAGTTGCAGAGAGATGTTACTATGGCACTAAAATCCCTTTACTGTGTATGTGAAATAAAAAAACTGGACCTTATTTTCAGTAGCTTCAGTGTTAGAAGTCAAAATCATTCATATAAAAATAGTATAGTCTTTAGGCTCGCTCGCCATTTGTGCTCAAGCACATCACTAGTTGGCGAGCGAGCGAAGTGAGCGAGACACTCTCAGGGGTAACGCAATCGAAATTTCGCTATATTTATTTATTTATTTATTGGCGAGCGAGCGAAGCGAGCGAGACACTATCAGGGGTAACTCAATCGAGATTTCGCTATATTTATTTATTTATTTATCTGTTTATGGGGTACGTGAGACCTCTGTTTTCGCCCGCGCTTCGAATTACGTAAGTTAGGTAAAGCGTTCACAGTTCCAGTATTTTTCAATTAACGAGCGCGGAGAATCCTGCTGCACCGCTTAAGCAACTCTGTTTCAACCAAAACGTTTATAGCTACTCTCTTCTTGAAACAATTGTGAAGTATTTGTCAAGCTGCGCTTCTTTGCCACTGCTTACGTAACTCTGTTTCAACCAAAACGTTTATAGCTACTCTCTTCTTGAAACAATTGTGAAGTCTTTGTCAAGCTGCGCTTCTTTGCCACTGCTTTCTAAGTTTATTCAGGTAATTCTGTTATTGTTAACTCTGCTAAGAGCTTGTTGTCAACAGTGACTGGTAAATTCAAATAGTCAGAATGACTCAAATTTGGTACTACCGAAGTTACTACTGCTCTAGAAAATGAGGTAAGAAAGTAATTTTGTATTTGTGTGCTATAATTGATTGTCTTTTGTTTATGTAGCTGAGAGCTTGTCAAGAATTCGAGGTAATTCATATGGTCAAAGTAACTTCAATTTGATATTACAGAAGTTATCAATACTCAAGAATGAGGTAAGTAGTAATTCCATATTTGTTGGCTAAGCGAGCGAAGCGAGCGAGACACTATCAGGGGTAACTCAATCGAGATTTCGCTATATATATTTATTTATTTATCTGTTTATGGGGTACGTGAGACCTCTGTTTTCGCCCGCGCTTTTAATTACGTAAGTTAGGTAAAGCGTTCACAGCTCCAGTATTTTTCAATTAACAAGCTCTGAGAATCCTTAGTGGCGGTGGTAAGTCAATGCGCTCTTTGTCATGGCTATTAGCCTTGCGCAACAGTATTTTACTTGAAAATACATTGTCCACTAGACTACTGCGAAGGTAAGTCTGTGTAGGTGCATGTTCAGTTGTGTTAAAGCATTGTGTGTTTACAACCACTACTTAGCCAAAGAATAACACAAAGAAAACCTTTAAATAACGTGTATTGTTTTGTTGTAGTTGTTTTCCTTCCAAGCAGTTGCAGAGAGTTGTTACTATGGCGCTGAAATCACTTTACCCTGTATGCTAAATCAGTAAAAAAAAACTGGACCTTATTTTCAGTAGCTTCAGTGTTAGAAGTCAAATCATTCATATAAAAATAGTATAGTCTTTAGGCCTGAAAATACATTGTCCACTAGACTACTGCCAAGGTAAGTCTGTGTAGGTGCATGTCCAGTTGTGTCAAAGCATTGTGTGTGTTACAACACTATTAGCTAAAGAATATCACAAAAAAAACTTTTAAATAACGTGTATTGTTTTGTTGTTGTTATTTTTTCCTTCAATTCAAGCAGTTGCAGGGAGTGGTTACTATGGCACTGAAATCCCTTTACCCTGTATGCTAAATTTAAAAACTGGACCTTATTTTCAGTAGCTTCAGTGTTAGAAGTCAATAAAAATAGTATAGTCTTTAGGCTCGCTCGCCATTTGTGCTCAAGCACACCACTAGTTAACCCTCAGCGCGCATGCGCAAGAGGGTTACAGTAGTCCTAGTGTCATTCATTCTGTCACTCTGTCTGTCAACAGGCACTTCTGGAAGGTAGGAACCAGCCAGGCTTTGAAAGCGGCATCAAACAGCAGTATTTCACGAAGTAAGTAAAGTTAATATGCCAGAATTTTGATTTTGGACTTCATTTTCCAGAAAAAAGCGAGTCTTTCCAGAGCCGTGCGATCGTAGGCTTACAGCGGGAACCGCCCCTTTAAAAACTTACTTGTCACGTGAGCCAGCTTGCGTTGAAAATCAACTTTTAAATAGCTAACAATTACATGAATTCAGCGTGAGGAGTTGCGTTGTGTAGTCGTTGAGTGAGCAAGTAACTAATCCAATAGTCTCTGGTTCGAATCCTTGTCGACGCTATTTTTTTTTTTCATCTTTTTTTTTCATCCTGTTTTTTTTTCTTTTTCCTTTTGTCTTCTTGCCTTATTTTTCTTTATTTTCCTCTTTCTTCCTACTGTTTTTATTTCTTTCATACCTTTTCCTTTCTTTTCTTTCGTGTACTGTTTTTCATTCTTTCTTCTACCTTTTTCTTTTCTTCCTACCTTTTTTAATTCATTCCTCTTTCTTTTGTCCCTCTTCATTGTCTTTTTCTCTTTCCTGCCTCTCTTCATGCCACTTCTCTTTCTTTTTTTTGTTTCTACACTTTTCCTATTATTTTCTTTATCATACTAGCTAACTAGCGCTGAGGGTTTGCACTTCAGTGCTCTAGTTTATTTATTTATCTGTTTAATGGGGTACGTGAGACTTCTGTTTTCGCCCGCGCCTCTAATTACGTAAGTTAGGTAAAGCGTTCACAGTTCCAGTATTTTCAATTAACGAGCACGGAGAATCATCCTGCTGCACTGCCTTACGCAACTTTGTTTCAACCAAAAAGTTTACAGCTACTCTCTTCTTGAAACAATTGTGAAGTCTTTGTCAAGCTGCGCTTCTTTGCCACTGCTTTCGAAGTTTATTCAGGTAATTCTGTTAGTTTAGTCTGGGATCAGAGACTTTAGATTCTTTGATGCTAACTGAGAATGGAAAGGGTTACACTGTGCACTACAGTTAGATGTAATTTCTGTCCTATTTTTCTGTAAAAAGAGTCTGCTCGCTCGCCATGCATTTGCGCTATTCGAGCGCACCACTAGTTTATTTGTATATATGTATGGACGTACGTAAGGCATTTTTGTACTTTGACCCTCGGGTTTTTGTGTTAGTTCGGTTGTCGACCCCGTCTCAAACTTCACTAAACAGAATCCTCCCTTTATCGATCAGTACCGGTATCACCCTAGAAATTGAATTGTTTACCTTTTTGAATTCTTTTGCGGGTGCAGTTCAAACTTGAAAACTTAAGGGACTTCCATTTCTATTCGAGTTAGTGGCGGTGGTAAGTCAATGCGCTCTTTGTCATGGCTATAAGCCGTGCGCAACAGTATTTACTTGAAAATACATTGTCCACTAGACTACTGCGAAGGTAAGTCTGTGTAGGTGCATGTCCAGTTGTGTCAAAGCATGGTGTGTTACAACCACTACTTAGCTAAAGAATATCACAAAGAAAACTTTTAAATAACGTGTATTGTTTTGTTGTTGTTTTTTTCCTTCAATTCAAGCAGTTGCAGAGAGTTGTTACTATGGCACTGAAATCCCTTTACCGTGTATGTGAAATTTTAAAACTGGACCTTATTTTCAGTAGCTTCAGTGTTAGAAGTCAAAATCATTCATATAAAAATAGTATAATCTTTAGGCTCGCTCGCCATTTGTGCTCAAGCACATCACTAGTATAGTTTTTTAACGTTGTAGACCTACGCGAAATCCCCTTTAGCACACAATCGCGAAATAAAGCGCAGCTAATAGTGCAGAGGAGGGTATTGCGGTGAGCGTGTAAGAGCCGGTTAATAAAACGTGGTCGCTTAATTGGTTGTCCCAACATTTCAGGATAATTTTTCATCAAACCTAGCTAAAGTTGCCGGACGTCCTCCTTCCCCAGTGCTCAGCCCCGTTATACTCGCTGCAGAACGGCTTAACGAGGTTACGCTGCTTACTTATAACCTGGTGTTCACACCTACTGGTTATTCGAAGGGAATTGAGTTGGATAGCTAGAGACTTGCTTATTTGGTTAGACTCTGGGTAATAGTCATAATATCATCGGTGAAAAAAATCTTAGTACAGCAATATGCCAAAGAGTGAGTGCTTTAAACTGGCACTATTCAGACATATTGTAATTTTATGTATCATTACCCGTTTCCCTCTAACTTCTGGTTCTTTCAAGTTGAATAAATCACTTCAGGAGTGCCATTACAATGGAGTTAATCTATTTTGCAGAGATTCGACACTTGAAATTAGTGAGGTGTGCTACTTCTGTGTCAGTGAAACTGCAGTATGTCATGCAATATACAATGATGGCATGATCTGCAGGTATGGAAATGTTTATATTCGTGACTTTTACTGTGCCACTTTTAACAATGAGACCAATTCAATAGAATTTGGAAAATGCATTTATGGCTGTGAGAGGAGTCAATCTGGTCATGTAGATGGTGGATATTGCAAACTTCCACAGAATATTTCTGAACTAAATGTTCACATGTGCGGTGATCTACACAGAGATAAGACTTTGTGTGGGAGGTGTGAAGACACGTATTATCCAATGGCATTCTCTTACAATATGTCGTGTGTTAAATGTGAGCACACTCACTGGAATTGGTTAAAACTAGTCTTGTTTGTGTTTGTTCCACTAACAGTGTTTTGTCTCCTAATTATTATATTTAATATCAATGTCACGTCTACTTATCTTCATGGATTCATTTTATTCAGTCAAGCAGTATCCATGCCTGCAATGTCACGAGCTATTTTATTGACTCTGAAAGGAAATCCAAAATTTTTACTATTTGTTAAAATTATAGGATCAGTTTTAAATATCTGGAATTTAGATATTTTAAGAATGTTTAGTCCCACTATCTGTTTTCACATGACACACATGAATATTTTGTTTTTGGATCTTATCATTGGTTTGTATCCTTTAGTACTGGTAATAATTACATATTATATGATTTCACTGCATGACAAAAAATATAAAATTGTACGATTTCTTTGGAAACCATTTCATTACTTGTTGTCTCAATTTCACAGCTATTGTAATGTCAAAACTTCAATAATTGATTCATTTGCCACTGTCTTAGTTTTATCAAATGTAAAATTTATGAGTGTTTGTTTTGATATGCTTGCATCTGTCGATGTCTATGAACTTTCTTCATCCGACACAATTCATCGAGAATATAACTTACTTTATGATGCATCCTCGTATGTGTACAATTCTGTATTTCGAATGATTATTGTACTTATTGTGCTATTTGTGTTTGTTCTATTTCCAATATTTTTATTGTTGTTGTATCCTTTCAAATGGTTTCACAAGTTTTTAAATGTCATACCATTACAATGGCACATACTTCACACTTTTGTGGATGTGTTTCAAGGGGGATTTAAAAATGGAAGTGATGGTAAAACTAGAGATTATCGATGGTTTTCTGCATTGTTCTTGATTATCCGCTTACTTGGTTTCATAATTTATGTAAATACTTTATCTTCAGTCTTCTTCTACCATGCAGCAATGATGTCGATTTTTATTATCATACTATTAATAAATATGCAACCATTCAGAAGTGAACAAGAAAATTATATCAACATAGGATTTCTTCTACTGCTGTCAGCGTGGTATGTTGGAGTCACAGGAACAAATATTGCTCAATTTAATATTATATTAGTTTTTCAAGGCCTTTGTTCAGTTGTAAGTATCTTGCCAGTGATACTTATTCTAGTACTGTTATTGCACTGGATCAAGAAACAAACGAACTGCAAACTTTAGTATGTAAATCACATTTTTTCAGAAGTGTTTTATGCTTTTTTTTTTTTTTTGGATAACTTCAAACTTATGGTTTAGTAAGTAATATTTCATAATGAAGGTTATGTGCTTCATAAAGATATTTCTGTTATTGTTATTGAACACTTGAAAGAATAACATTGTGATAGCAAACAGGTTTCAACATAAACAAAAGCTTTGACTAAAATACCTTTCTTTCTACAATGCAACATCAGTATAAAAAAACAACAACATTACATTTTGTCACCATTGACACATACACTAAATGTAGGAGGCCAAAGCAAGAGATTTTGGTTAAATACTGATAGGGCCTGCCAGATTATGCTCGAAGTTTTTATTATTTCTTTTTTTTTTATGCTAAAAATTGAGCTATTATTCCAAAAGAATAGTATATTATTCTAGAAATTTTGATATTATTCTTTTATTTTTTAATTAGAAACAAGTGAAATTGTGATGATTGCAGTATAGCTAGCTGTATAGAGTTGGCACATTATGAAATGAATGAGTAAAACTATCAGTCTCTTACTGAATTACTCAATAATCTTTCAGTGAAAACCTTGTTCAATGAATGGAAAATAACATACTCTGCTGCAGCTGAAAACAGTTCAGTTGTGAGAAACCTTACCCAGCATTTAGGGGAATGTGGATTATGGCATTAAAGAATTTAATATGCTCAGCAGTGGATCCAAATTCTCTTCCCTTCACATTCGTAGGTCGGCTGGTAATAATATACACTATTTGTCAATTATAATGCAGTATGATTGTTGAGTTGCTCAAGAAGATATTCCATTCAGCATAATTCTCGATATGACTTGCTGACTCTGAGCCTGACTGAGAGCTCTCCCAGTAGTTCAAACTTTCTTTTTTTGATTTTGGTAATACAATAACAGAATGGCCAACACAACCCAGCTGCAATGAAGATTTACCTCATAACCATAATTCTACACATGTTTATATCCTTTATTGTAAAAGAAAAGGGGGACAAAACACCATTGATTTTCTTTTGTAATTATGGATTACATGGACTGATTATTTTCATTCTGCTATTTATTATTCTCCTAAAGAATTATTCCACTATGCTATTACATGTCTATTATTCCAGAAAAAATGCTAGCATAATCTGGCAGGGCCTAATGCTGGAGCCAGGACACTAAAACATCTTCAATCTAATTGATCAATCTAATTGATCAACTTCAAGCAAGGCATTATTCTGATTGATGGCGCTGTTCTTGTGCAATGTTCTTATAAAACCTTTTTACTTCAATACATTTTGTAGAACTGTTTAAAAGGAAGTGGTCATAATTATTGTGGGTGTTTACTTAGCCCTACTGTAAAAACAATTGAAGTTCTTCTTGTATAGAAGGAAATGTCTAAAAGTGTTTAACTCCCTTCAGTTATGCTTTTTTTTTTTTTTGGCTAGACAATTTACACATTAGTTTGCATCAGCTACCATATATAGTTTCTAGTAGATACAGCATTTATTTATTTTAACATGCTTTATTGTTGTCCTTGATAGTGATTGTTTCGAACATGTACCTACATTTGTTGTAGTACAAACCTTGTACTGTATCACCTTGGATATCTTGTATGGTTTGTGGTCACAGCAGTGTTTGGATCCATATGTTCACTAATTGTTCTGTACAGCTTGTCCTCTCAGCACCTCCATCACTCTACTTGTACCATCCCCCATCAACATCACTTAGTTTCTTTTCCAAACTTGCATCATTCAGCAGCATTATCACACCTTTATAAAGTGGTATGTAAAATACATTTTGCAGTGATAATTTCATGCTTTGCCTACCATTATAGTGATTATTTACTTTCAAACTTGTATCAATCTTCCTACCATCATAAAGTTTTTCCTCTTCTTACAATGTACACTGTCTCTCAATCCAGTTTCAACAGTCCTACTTCTCATAGCCCACTCAATTACATTGACTTTATATTTTAGATTACCACAAGGAGTTCCCTCGTGTTCTTCCTCATACTAATTGATATGGGCTAAACCCTGCAGGTATATGGACTATACATCTGTCTGAGTAAAATGGGAGCTTCTACATACAGTTTATCCTCGTGAATGGGTATCATGTGGTCCAATGAGCTGTGCGTGCATTCCATCAACATCTTTACATGCGGGTGATATAGAGTAGTGTTCTTTAACTCAATACCAAGCAAACACTTGAATTTTTCCATTAGTCCTTATTACACTGAACTGCTCTACATCATGAGGTTCATCAACATTTGCAGAGTCAGCTATATCATCATCACAAAAAATTCCGTCCCTCTAGCATTCTCACTCTCATGCATTTCATTAACTTTCTATCTTTCCCTGCCTCCATTGCTCTTGTCTAATCCATGTACTGTTTGTTGACCTTTTTACTTGTCAAACTCACATACCTGGACATTCTCTGTTTGTCAACTACATTTAGTTTCAATAAACGTTATTACCTTTGTGGTTAATAAGAGCAGCTCTTTCTAGGTACTTAACTTTATTTCCTTTTTACTTCAGTATGAACCATGTTTGGAGCAAGTGGCACTAAAACCATTAAAAAAGCAACAAAATTTAGATAGCCACAGTGAATAAGTATGCTAAAGCGTGAATGCATTAGCCATCACAATCAACATTTCTATTTTTAAATTGAGCTAATTAGGTTGACTTGCACTCTAAAGTTGTGGATGTATCTTAGTTATGGACACTTCTGAGTACCAGAGCTTCTGATATTCCATCCAACACACACACTAGAAGATCAATGTGGACATGGTCAATTGATTGGGCATCTGGAGTAGAAACAGTGTCCAACGTTGCTTAACTGAAGATTATATTTTTGCGTCTATTTGTTGTTGATACAAATTTGCTCCCATAAAGTTTTGTAAATTGGTATCAATAACAGCAAATAAAATTTCTTACCCTGTAAAGCATTAAACAATGAGTGTGAAGTTAATTTGAAGCATATCTTATAAATATTTGTTTGCAATAATCGTTAAACAAAATTTCTTAAATATCCTAATAAACAATCAGTGGAAGACAAATAAAGTTATTTTGAAACACAAAGGATATATGTTTACTTTCATTTAAACAGTGTTTGTTTCTTGATCCAGTAAAACAGCAGAACTAGAATAAAAACCACCGGCAATACACCAATGACGGAACAAAGGCCTTGAAAATATACAATGTGACTGAAATCTTTAATATGTGCAATATCTATTCCTGTGACTCCAACATACCACGCTGACAACAGTAGAAGAAAACTTATGTTAATATAATTTTCTTGTTCACTTCTGAATGGTTGCATATTTATTAATAATATGATAATAAATATTCCCACCATGGCTGCATAGCAGAAGAAAATTGAAGACAAGGTTATTACATAAATTATGAAACCAAGTAAACGGATAATCAAGAAAAATGCAGAAAACCATCGAAAATCTCTAGTCTTACTGTTGCTTCCATTTTTAAATCCTCCTTGAAACACATCCACAAAAGTGTGAAGTATGTGCCATCGCAATGGTATGACATTTAACAACTTGTGAAACCATCTGAACGGATAAATCACCAAAATAATTATTGGGAAAATAATACACAAAAATAATACAATAAGAGTGACTAATGTTCGAAATTTGTGACTTAACAACTTTGAATGTGCATCATAAAACAATTTGTATTCTCGATGAATTGTGTTGGATGAAGAAAGTTCATAGACCATGACAGAAGCAAGCATATCAAAACAGACACTCATAAATTTTACATTTGATAAAACTAAGACAGTGGCAAATGAATCAATTATTGAAGTTTTAACTTTAAAATAGTGATGAAATCGAGACAACAAGTAACTGAATGGTTTCCACAAAAGTCTTACAATTGTGTACTTTTTATCATACAATGAAATCATAAAATATGTAATTACTACCAGTACTAAAGGATAAAGACCAATTGCGAGATCCAATGATAAAATACTAATGTATTTCATGTGAAAACAGATAATGGGACTAAACATTCTTAAAATATCTAAATTCCAGATACTGAAAAATGAGCCTATAACTTTCACAAATATTATGAATTTTGAATTTCCATTTAGAGAAAGTAAAATAGCTCGTGACATTTCAGGTATGGATACTGCTTGACTGAATAAAATGAATCCATGAAGATAAGTAGATGTGATGTTGATATTAAATATAATAATTAGGTAACAAAACACTGTTAGTGGAACAAACACAAACAAGACTAGTTTATTCCAGTGAGTCTGCTCACATTTAACACACGACGTATTGTAAGAGAACGCCATTGGATAATACGTGTCTTCACACCTCCCACACAGAGTCTTATCTCTGTGTAGATCACCACACATGTAAACATTTAGTTCAGAAATATTCTGTGGAAGTTTGGAATATCCATCATCTAGATGATCAAATTGATTCCTCTCATAGCTGTAAATACATTTTCCATAATCTATTGAATTGTTCTCATCATTATAAGTAGCACAATAACTATCACGAATGTAAACATAGCCATACCTGCAGATCATGACTTTATAATGTATTCTGTTACATACAGCAGTTCCATTGACACAGAAATGGCAAACCTCATAAACTTCATCTGTCAAATCTCTGCAATATAAAGAAACTCCAGTGTTGTTACACTCTAGAGTTGAGTTGAGAGGACCAGATTTCAAACTAAAAGTAGTGCTGAAGCTGAAGATTACAATTTGCCAGAATAGTTGTAGTTTAATGCATATACTTTTTTGCATATTGCTGTACGATTAGTTCCACGATGATAATATCAAGACTACTACCCAAAGTCTGAGCAAACAACTTATTAAAGCAAGTCAATTTTCTTGGCTTGACTCAAAGGTATGAAAGTAGGGACCTAACTAATTGTCTAAAGAACTAAAGTAAACTAATAAGTCGCAAACACACAATTCCAATGCAATGTGCACACATAGTTTATTTATTTTTGCAAGAATGAACAACGCTGGAACATACTGACAGAAAACGTTAAGTCAGCTCTTTAGTTAGCTAATTGAGTTTGTTCTAGTTGTTGACTAGTAGTTTTCAAGTTGTACACATCACTAAAGACTATCAGTATTGGTGTTAAGCTATGATGACGTTAAATTTAGGCGATGTTATAGTTGTGGTTCTTTAGCTACAGTTAAATTATAATTGTTACTTCTAAGCATTTCTTAACCTTTTCCATCTTCACAAATTTACACTTCTCACTAACTTTCAATTCAGCGTTAACATAACTATTTCTCATCACATCCAATAGTGTTCATTTAGTACTCAGCCCACTCAATTACATTTTCAACTTCTATTTCCTTGTCAATTTAACCACTGACAGTAGATCATATTAAAGAGTGCTCTCGTGTTATTTCTACACACTATTTCTTATGGGCTAAACCCTGCAATTCTTCACTGCATCTGCGTGAGTACAAAGAGAGGAAATTAGAGTTACATACTCTAACCAGTCTATCCTCTGTGAGGATTTTCCTGATCATGCTTTTCTATGTGCAAGCACATATTAGCATTGTGGGTGATATAGAATAGTGTGTTTCAACTCTACACCAAGTAAGCATTTCTTCATTAGTTTTCACTGAATTAAGAACGATTATGATAAGAACTTTTATGAGAAAGATTCTGTAATGATAGCCCAATTCTACCAAAAATCCTCTTTTAATTCTAGTAACAAGTCTTCTGCAACATGTCACATGCTAGCTCACATGCTTTCATTCTTAGTATCAACTTCTAACTTTCACCCTCACTAACAACAAGTAAATCCATACGCAACTTCTGTGATCTTTCATCTCACTCACATCTTCTGCTCTTCCTTGTCATGCTCTACTGTCCTTATCAACAGACTCAACTATAACATTGCTACAACACCACCACATGCTCATAACTAATTTTGTCATTCTGGCTTTCACTCTCAAGAATTTCATTATGCCTTCCTTTTTCCCTCTCATATCCTGCCTTTACGGTTCTTGTCTGTCTGAATTATGCACTGTTTGTTTACCTTGTGTTGTTTGTCAAACTCACCAAACGAGACATTCTCCATTACATTCAGTTTCAACAGTTTACATTTTGGTAATTGCTAAAAGCAGCCCTTTCTCAGTGAAGTACCCATATTCTTCATCGGTTCATGGAATACCACCATAGTGTCAGGACGAAGTATTTTCCTCAATATCTTTGATTTGTTGACACAATTTAGATTATACTGTCATGTTGCCACGATGCAATGTATCAATAATGCTTAAGGCCATCAGAAACATAGGCATGTTTTTCTTCAAAAATACAGTGACACCCATTTTACAATACTGCACATTCAATCCACAAAAGCCACAAGTGCCAGTTTAAAAACAACAACACAAAATTAGCATTTCCTCAGAGAATGTTTATCTAACGTAGTTTGACGCTAACTGTGTCTATTTCAAATTCATTGCACACTTAGTACAGATATATAGTATTTTGATTGCAGTAGCTATATAACGTTGGTAAGTTATTAAATTAATGGGTAAAAGTGTGAGTCTCTCTTACTATTATATACTGAATTACTCAATATAGAGGATTTAATATTGCTATTTAATTTTTCAGTGAAAATCATGAATGTCCCTGCAAAAATGTTCAATGTATGGAGAAAACATATGCTCTGCTGCAGCTGAAAAGTTCAAATAATGAGATTTGGAGTAAAAAACAAAATAATTAGGGAATTATATGCTCAGCTGTGGATGCAAGAAAGAGAAAAAAATTCTATTTTATATTTATGGATTATATGGACTTATTATTCTTATTTTCCCTTATATTCTTTTAAATGCTATTCTAGAATTATTCCACTATGCACTTTAGTGTCTATTATTCCAGAAAAAATGCTAGCATAATCTTGTAGGACCTAAAGGTCACATGTTTCAAGCAAATATTTGTTTAAACTATCTACCTGGTGAATTAATGCAGTCACAATGCTTGATAAATACATATAGGTCAGTAATTGATAATACCTGGTGCTGCCTGGCTAGTATAGCAGACAAACTTGAGGCGATTATTTACTGGTTACACTGAACCAGACAGCAATTATATTTTATTTACTTTAATTGATTGCTATGCAATTAAATTAATAGTCAATTGTTTTAGATTCCAAAGCTGACATTGTAGGAGTTAATATTATTTAGAAATATTTCAGTGTTTCAACCAACAATGGAGATCACGTGCCATAGTTTATCCAGCAGTAGTTTTAAGTATTCTTCCTTATTCATAAGGACTGTGGCTATACTTTTATCAGCTGGACAATGGAAACATCAGATTATGTTTTAATTCACTTAAAGCTTTTCACTGTTGTTTACTTAGATTATCTTAGAGCTTCCAGGGATGCTGGCTGTCTATGCTGTGTGCAAACCACCCTCCAGGATGATATAATAAACATTAAGTGTACACTCCGACATCTTGCTGTTTACATTGTGTTATTATATCACCATGGAGAGTTCAATCAGTTGACCTCTTAAGAGAACTTTGGCAAGAAGTTGAAATGATCACATCTTACTAAAGTCAAAGATACTATACCTATTACCACAGAGTCATCCATAGTGTACAGTATATCCTGCAGTTGTGGTAAAGTATACATAGGTGAAACAACTAGAAGGCTTGAGCAGAGAATAAAAGAACAGCAGGATGCTTGTAAAAGAGGTGATGAGAAGATTTTAGTCATTGCTGATGCTTGGCAGCAGCATCACCCCATTAAATGGGAAGAGGTAAGAGTTGTAGACAGAGCCAGTAAGAATCATGAGTTGAAGATCAAGGAAGCTCTACACATACAGATGACACCTGACAACAACACGTTTAGAGACATAGGTTTAGAGCTTCCAGGATGCTGGATGTCCATGCTGCGTGCAAATCATCCTCCAGGATTATAATAAACAGTAAGCGTGCCCTCCAGAAATCTTGCTGTTTACTTTGTGTTATATCACCAAGGAGAGTTCGACCTCAGTTGACATCTGAAGAGGACTTCGGCAAGAAGTCGAAACGTAGGGTTAAGTTATAATTAAAAATATTGGTTGTTAAAAAGAGAAAAAAATTCCTATTATAATAATGAATGTCATCTTCTAATAACAAATTTGGTTGGCATGTTTAATTCATATACTTCAAATAAACAATAGAATTAATAATGCCATTTTGTGTTTTTCAAGGTGATAATTATAATAGCTAACACAATAAATATTATATGAAAATGTTTCTTGAGCCAAATTAGCCTACAAATAAGATAATAATTAGTATAAATACAGCATTTTTCCATAAAGTATCAATATAAAAAAAGTTCAAAAACATGTTATATACCCTAAATTATTTCTTGATGTTATAAATTACACTTTCAGCTATGCACTTCGTTTTTGTGATATCTAACTGAATACAAATTGCATCATTTCACTACTTTTGAACTAAGCAATTTAATTGCAAATAACATATACTAAGATACCAGGAAAAAAAACTGACTAATTCTGGCAAAATAATAGCACATGCGAGATAAATCTATTTGAAAACTGATGATTGAAGTACAAATAATTATGTAAATTAAGAGCTTATGTCTAACTAATCTGCATTTGTCGTTGATATTTAAGTAATTATTGTAAACAATAACAAATGCCATAGTTACGACTTACTCTAAAAGGTGCATAGAATTGTGAACACAGTAAGTTAGGTTTCGGTGATGCTTTTAGATATGGAATATGTGATGTCTATTATCGTTGTCTTGTTAACAACATCATGATCAATGGCATTAGGATGGGATAGTTCACTCTCTCGGGATAACACTCTGACACATTGTACACCATGAAGGTCGTCTTCGGATACCG